>JAEEGJ010005955.1_pt1 | contig 37361 bp, 33 predicted proteins | sample 8958761 | NCBI WGS metagenome assembly JAEEGJ01 (sample SAMN16246546, study PRJNA631951) | gut metagenome | biome: gut microbiome; feature: rumen; material: RS-attached | host: Bos | place: Iran: Karaj | collected 2018-10
ACGGTTTGCAAGACTTCTTCTTTGAGCAGTAGATATCGCGTAAGCGCTACAGATTTAGCAATCGTTTTTACCAATTTATGAAATGTAATACCTATTTATATAGGTGTGCAAGCGGGATTTTATTTGGCCGCATCCGCAATTGCCAACCCCGAACATAAATGGCTGACTGATTTCTTTCACACTACAGCACCTTCTTCACCCCCGGAATCATTCGTAAGAGCCACGTTAAGACAAATGATGCTACGGTTGATAATACGCTGATTAGCATAAATTTGCCAAATGCGCCAACCCAAACAGCGTCGAGCAGGTTTTGGAAAATCAGAATCAAAAACAGATGTACGATGTATGCGCCGTAAGCTTGTTGTGAGCACCAATGCCAGAACTTGCCGTCCCAATTACCGATTTGGCGGAACAGCCACACCAAGCCGATGCAGAGTGTGACGCACAGGAACGATTCGTAGATGCCGAACCAGCGCCACACAAAACCTGACCACGCACCGTTGCCGCGGACATAATTGCCGATGCACAAAAGTACACCGACGGCAAGTGCCGTTAGGCCTGTCCGGTTGGTCATCCGCTCGAACCAGTTGAACCGGCCTGCAAGCACACCAATAGCAAACATCATTATATATTGCAGATAATGAGCCGGTTCAAACTTGAAGACGCTGAAAAACACCCATTTGTCTTGCGGGTAGAATTGCCGAATAATGTAGCTGCCAATGCCCATTGCTATGGCAAAAACCGCAATCCACCCCAAAGTGAGTTGCGGAGTTTTTCCGTAGTCGAAATTTTTGCAGGCGAGGCGTATCAATGCGTAAATCAGGCAGAAAAGGAGCAGACTGCTCAAGAACCACGTGTGCCCCGATTCGGGCGAACCAGTCACCAGACTTAAAAACGTGTGCCGTCCTAAAAAAGCGTTACAGTTTATACTTCGTTAAAAATACTATTTATTAATCACCGCTGATTAGTTTCAGCGGTGATTTTTTGTTTTTTATACTGTTTGATTGTTATACTTCCATGTTCATGCACCCAGTCAGGTGTATGATAATTGCACGAATAATGCGGTCTGCGGCTGTTGTATATATCAACAGACTCTTTTATAACCTTCCGCATAATGTTCAGCGGTTGGTTTATTTTCTCAAGCAGGAATTCCTGCTTCAATATGCCGTTCACCCGCTCTGCAATGGCGTTTGCATAAGGGTCATAAGACTCTGTCATACTTGGTGTTATCTTGTATCTTCTCAACAGTTTCTGATATGAGTCAGAGCAATATTGTATGCCTCTGTCAGAATGGTGGATCAGTGACTCTGTTTTGTAAATCCTGTTTGACTGGGCCATTTTCAGGGCACGGATTGGCCCCTCGGTGTTCAGACTGTCCGACAGGTTGTAGCCGACTATCTTCTTCGAATACGCGTCGGTTATCAGCGACAGGTACATGTTGTTTGTCCTGTTCCCGATATACGTTATGTCTGACACCCAGACCTGCTCGGGCCGGGTGACTGTCATCTCCGCTATCAGGTTCTTGTGTTTGTGAAAGCGGTGGTGCGAGTTTGTTGTCGTATGGTAGCTGCGGTATGGCGTCACCAGCATATGGTTCGCCCTTAATATGCCGAAAAGGGCGTCTCGGCCGACTCCGAGCGGCTCCAGCTCGCTTTTCAGAAGCACCTGAAGCTTACGCCCGCCGACTCGCGGCATTGTGCGGCGCACTCCCTCCACCAGCCTGACAACCTTCGCCGCATTCTCCTTCTTTTTGCCCGCGCTCCATTTCATTCTGTAGTATCTCTGCCGACTCACCCCGGACAGCGTGCAGATTTCGCTTATTGGCACGCCTCTCATTTCTTTGTATTTCCTGGCTGCCCGGGGAAACATTTTTTTCTTATGTCAACCCCATACTCCTCTTCGGCTATGTCTATCATCAAATCGAAGAATCCGGCCTTCTTGTCCTGTATCTCCAGTTCCTTCTCAAGCCGCGCGTTCTTGCGCTCCAGTTGCTTGACTCTCTCTCGCAACTCCAACAGCTCTTGCTCTTTTGTCTTTACCATAGGATTTGTCACTCTGTTTTGCCAGTCAAAGGTACCATATTTGTTCAACCACACTTTCACTGTATGGCTGCCTTGTATGCCGTATTTCTTTGACAACTCGCCCAGGCTGATGCCGCCGGCTTCATACTCCTTTACTACTGACATCTTAAAAGATTGTGTGTAATCTTTTTGCGTACGTCTAACGTACTCATTAACTTTTTCTTCCATTTTGCATTAATTTTTTTGTAATGCTATTTCAGGACTAGACAACGCAGTGATTATAGCGAATGGCACCAGCAACCGCACGGCCTTTTTGCTGATAAATTGAGTAAAACCTTGTCTGTCATAACTTTGCGGAACAAAATAACCGGAAATCATAAAGAACAGCCCCATAAAGAAGGCAGCGTTTGTACTGAAAAAATGCCAAATCCACGGCATAAACTCGTTTGGATTCGATGGTGTGTATGCCCAGCCTCCGCCATCACCGTAAGCAAGCCCCGAATGGTGAAAAACAACCAAAGCGGTAAGAATAACTTTCAGATTGTCAAGGTAATATTTTCGTGTCATTTTGCGAACAGATTTACCTAATGACGAACGGTTTTGCTGTTTGTTACAGTTGCTTATGAAATATGCGGGAAGAATGGCCGGCTATTTGATTTTGCCCATTCTGTCCAACTCGCGCTGAGTGTCTTTGCGCTTGATGTCTTCGCGCTTGTCGAAGAGTTTTTTGCCGCGCGCCAGCCCGATGGTCATTTTTGCCAATCCTTTCTCGTTGATATACATTGTGATAGGCACGATGGTAAATCCTTTTTCCTTGATTTTCTTTTCCAAACGGTTCAGCTCACGCCGTTTCAGCAGAAGTTTGCGGTCGCCACGCGGTGTGTGGTTATAGTGCGTACCATATTCGTATTCAGCAATATACATATTCTTAACATACAACTCGCCTTTCTCGAAAATGCAGTAAGTGTCAGTAAGGTTTGCCTTGCCATTGCGAATCGATTTAATCTCAGTACCAAGCAGTTGGATGCCCGCGTTGAAGGTCTCGATTATCTCGTAAAGGAAGTGGGCTTTTTTATTGCTGAAGCGTATGTTGTTTTCCATATCAGTTGAAGATTAGTTTTTCGCAACCAACTAAAGCCCAATGCAATAGAATCATTATGGCAATTGAAGTCATAGTGACGTTGCGGATTTTTTTATTGTCGATGTCGGAATATTCGGCCTTCAGCATACACCAAAACAGGTAGTAGGAATATAGACCGCAAAGATTGAACAACGGAGCTAGTTTCGGCAGCAGCCCGCCCAATATCGATGATGCAAAAACAGGTATGAATGAATAGGTTATGATGTAGAACGAGCGCGAAAGTTTTGGTTGCATTGAGTAGTAGTGCAGCACTTCGTTCAACAGCAGAGTGAGCGTCACGCCCGATACCAGCAATATGGCTAATGATGGTGTTAATTCGTTGATAATGAATGATAACGAATCCCTGAACATATAGGTGCCGAACATCACGTGGCCAATGAATTCGGCTACGATTATTGCCACAAAGTAGGGAAGTGCAATCTCTTTCAAAAGAGCAAGAACACCTTTCGATTCTTTCGAAAGCATTGATGCTGTGGCACTTGGCTTGCCAATCAGGTCGATTGTCAGATTTAAAAGTGATTTTATGTTCATCTCGCACTAAAAACGCTGCAAATTTAAACTATTTTCGCAAAAGCATAAGCATTAAACCGAACAGCGATATGAACGCGAACTTGCCGTTAATCACCATTTTAGGTCCGACAGCAACTGGGAAGACATCTTTGGCTGTGAATTTGGCCAACATTCTTGGTGCCGAAATCATCAGTGCCGACTCACGTCAGGTCTATCGCCGGATGGACATTGGCACTGGCAAGGATTTATCTGATTATCAGATTGATGACAAGCAAATTCCTTATCACTTGATTGACATTGTTGAACCTGGCACCAAATATAATCTGTTTGAATATCAGCAAGATTTCCTGGAAGCGTTTGCCGACATCCAGTCGCGCTCGAAGCAGGCGATTCTCTGCGGCGGAAGCGGGCTATATATTGAGTCGGTGCTCAATGGCTACAAAATGGCGTCGGTACCTGTAAATGAGCAACTTCGCGAGGAGTTGAAGGATTATTCGGCCGAACAGTTGGAGCAACGTTTGAAATCGGTGAAAAAACTGCACAACAATGCCGATTTCGATACCCGCAAACGCACAATCAGAGCCATTGAAATTGCTGAATACCAAAAAACAAACGCGGCTGCAATTCCTGATTTTCCGAAAATCGACTCAATAATTATAGGTGTGCGAATGGAGCGCTCGGCCGTCTGCCAGTCGATTTACGAGCGCCTAAAACAGCGCCTTCGCGACGGAATGATTGACGAGATTCAAGCCTTGCTCGACAGCGGCATCGCCCCCGAGGATTTGATTTACTATGGTCTTGAATATAAATTTGTTACGCAGTATCTGCAAGGCAAGTTCAGTTACAACTATATGGTTGAGCACCTGAACATTGCAATTCACCAGTTTGCCAAACGCCAAATGACCTGGTTCCGCAGAATGGAACGCAACGGATTCAAAATCAATTGGATTGATGCCACTCTGCCTCTTGATGAGAAAGTGAGAATGGCAATGGAGATTATCAGCAAATAACAGCTTTAGCGGTTTTGCACTTCGCGGATTTTTAGTCGTTTTTCATACACCAGGTTTTTCCTAAAATCCTTGCTATGAAATAAATCAAGACTAATGCACCTGTAAAAATAACCATTCTAATAAGGCTATTGGTGGTAGTTTCGGGTTCCTCTAACGATTTTCCAATCCAGATTATAATTGCATAAATCCAAAAAAAGGCAGTAATTACAATACGCATACGTTTCCTGTTTATCCTAACATCTTCGTTGTCAAATGCAGTTTTATTGATAAACCTGATAAAAAAGTCGACTTTGCCAGAAAGTATTGTGTAACTCCACCATCCCATAAAAGACAAGAGTAAGCATATTACAATGATGGAAAGAATAATATCTTGAGAATTAGCCATATAAGTATTATTTAAAGTTAAAAACTTTTATTCAAACTCCGAAGTGAAGAAGAATTCCAGTCCTTTGAATTTCTCTTGCGACATCTGCAGCTCGTAGGCCGATTCAGCAAGATAGACATCGCGGCCCCACTTGTCTTTGGCCATTGCCTTGAACTTGCGGCGCTTGAAGTCTTCCCATTCCATTTGGTCGTTCGGTTTCACCCAACAAGCCTTATACATACTAATGTTTTCATAGCGGCATTTGGCATTGTACTCGTGCAACAGGCGATACTCAATCACTTCAAACTGCAGCGCGCCCACAGTGCCAATAACCTTGCGGCCGTTCATTGTCATTGTAAATAACTGAGCCACACCTTCATCCATCAGTTGGTCGATGCCTTTGGCAAGTTGCTTGGCTTTCATCGGGTCATCGTTTTCGATGTATCGGAAAAGTTCGGGCGAGAAACTCGGAAGTCCCTTGAAATGAATCTTTTCGCCTTCGGTCAGAGTGTCGCCGATTTTGAAATTGCCCGTATCGTGCAGACCGACAATGTCGCCAGGATAGGCTTCTTCAACCACCGATGTTTTTTGCGCCATAAAGGCAGTGGGGCTCGAAAATTTCAACTGGCGGTCGAGTTGCACGTGATAATAATTGGTGTTGCGCAGGAATTTGCCCGAGCAAACCTTCACAAAAGCAATGCGGTCGCGGTGGTTCGGGTCCATATTGGCGTGAATCTTGAAGACGAAACCCGTGAACTTGTCTTCTTCAGGCTTCACTTCGCGCTCAATAGTCTGCGACGGCTGTGGCGACGGCGCAATGCGGATGAACGATTCCAAAAGTTCCTGAACACCAAAGTTATAGAGTGCACTTCCGAAGAAAACGGGGGCGATTTTTGCTTCGCGGTAAAGGTTCTGGTCAAAATCGGGATAAACGCCTTCGATGAGTTCAAGATTGTCGCGCAGAATCTGAGCGTTTCGGCCCATCTTGCGCTCGAACTCGGGGTCATTCAAATCCTTAAATTCCTGTGGTTCTTCGGCTTTGGTCTTGTCGTTGCCCGAAAAATAGTACATTTTTTTGTCGAAGATGTTGTAAACGCCTTGCAGCCGCTGGCCCATACCCACAGGCCAACTCAACGGGTGGACGTGGATTTGCAGTTGCCGCTCAATCTCGTCGAGAAGGTCGAACGGGTCCTTGCCTTCGCGGTCGATTTTGTTGATGAAAACAATCACGGGCGTGTTGCGCATACGGCACACTTTCATCAGTTTTTCGGTCTGCGCTTCGACGCCTTTGGCCGCGTCAATCACCACAATCACACTATCGACAGCCGTCAGGGTGCGGAAAGTGTCTTCGGCAAAATCCTGGTGGCCTGGGGTGTCGAGAATGTTGATTTTCACGCCATTATACTCAAAGCCCATAACCGAAGTGGCAACGGAAATACCGCGTTGCCGCTCAATTTCCATAAAGTCGGAAGTGGCGGTTTTCTTAATCTTGTTCGACTTTACGGCGCCCGCCACGTGGATTGCGCCACCAAAGAGCAGCAACTTTTCGGTCAATGTGGTTTTACCTGCGTCGGGGTGGCTGATGATTGCAAACGTGCGTCGGCGTTTTATCTCTTCGTTAAAATCCATATCTGTTTGATTATTAAAATTCTCACTTGCTATTCTTCTTCATCGTCATCGCTCATACTATCTTCGCAGTCGAGCTCATCGTCAATAAAATACTCGGCTTCGGCAATGAGCGTATCAATCTCAATCTGAGGCAGTTCGGGCTTGTCAATCCAATAAATCTGGCGGTCGTTCTCAAAATCGTCTTCGCTGCCTTCGAGAATGAAGCGCGGTTTTTCGGTGTGAACAACATAGATGTAGCCCAATCGCTGCTGGCTGTTCGTTGCAAGTAGAAATTTCGGTAGCATATTTTCGTCTTTTTAGGCCGCAAATATAGCAGTTTTTAAGCATTGAATGACTGAATGATTGAATGTGTGGTGTTCCGCACCAATGGCACTGATAACACTGATTTTTATGGAAATGCCTTAAAAGCAACCAACTATGTGAATCGCGCCAAGCGCTGACCTTTTAAATATTTTCGCAAATTCAATATTAATTTTGTTTTGCAAATGCAAATAGAAGGTCTATCTTTGCACCGCTTTTCAGCACGGGGTATAGCACAGTCCGGTTAGTGTGCCTGCTTTGGGAGCAGGAGGTCGCAGGTTCGAATCCTGCTACCCCGACAAAAACAAAAGCCTGTCAATGATTTGACAGGCTTTTTTTGTGGAGCATAGCGGACTCGAACCGCCTACCTATTCGTTGCGAACGAATCGCTCTGCCAGATGAGCTAATGCCCCCTTTTCACTCGCAAACATACGGGTTTTAAGACAATTACGGACTATACTTGGCAAAAATATAAAGCAAAAAAGCCGAAGCGAAAGCCCCGGCTTATTATAATTATGTGTGGGTTTTACAGCAAATCGCTCGCCAGTTCGGCCAGTGCGCTGCGCTCGCCTTTCACAAGGTTCATGTGAGCAAACAGGTTTTGGCCTTTCATCTTGTCGGTCAGATAACTCAAGCCGTTAGATGTTGAATCCAGATACGGCGAGTCAATCTGCTGAATATCACCCGTAAAGACAATTTTTACATTTTCGCCGGCGCGTGTTACAATGGTCTTCACTTCGTGCGGCGTCAGGTTTTGCGCTTCATCAATAATGAAGAACGCGTTCGACAGGCTGCGGCCGCGAATATAGGCCAGCGGTGTGATTACCAGGCGCTCGTCTTTCAGCATCTCGTCAATCTTGTGCACTTCCTTGCTGTTGGCGCCAAACTGATGCTTGATAACGCCAAGGTTGTCGAACAGCGGCATCATATATGGCCCGATTTTCTCTTTCACGTCGCCCGGAAGGAAGCCTAAATCCTGATTGGTGAGCGGAATGATTGGGCGCGCCACAAAAATCTGCTCGTAGGTTCCGGCCTGCTGCAGAGCGGCAGCCACAGCCAACAAGGTTTTGCCAGTTCCGGCCTTTCCGGTAAGCGAGATAAGGTTGATTTCGGGGCGCATCAGAGCGTCGAGAGCCAAAGCCTGCTCAGCGTTGCGCGGCTCGATGCCGTAGATTCTGCGCTTCTCAACAAGGTTGATGCGGCGCTCAAACGGGTCGTAGTGGGTGAGAGCGCTCTTGTTGTCGCCCTTCAGAATCAGGTACTCGTGGGCGAAAATCTCGCGGCTGAACTTGAACTCGTCAACACTCACGCCGGCGCGGTCCTGATAAATCTTGTTAATCAACTCGGGGTCCACATTGTCGATGGTGTCTATTCCCTTGTAAATCACTTCAATGTTCTGCACCTTGTCGGTGGTGTAGTCTTCGGCGGCAATGCCCAGCGATTTGGCCTTCACGCGCAGGTTGATATCTTTCGACACCACTACCACCTTGCGGTCGGGGTTGTCCTTGCGCACGCGTTCGGCGATGGCCAGAATGCGGTGATCGGCAGTGGCTTCGGGAAACGACACCTTCATTGAGTCGGGATATTTCTGACCCAGAGCCAAATACAGTTTTCCGTGGCCTTTGCCGATTGGAATGCCCTTTATGGGGTCGGCCTTGCCAATGAGTTCGTCCAACTCACGGGTGCACTCACGGGCGTTGAAATTCAGCGTGTCGTTGCCCTTCTTGAACTTGTCGAGCTCTTCGAGCGCCACAATCGGAATCACAATGTCATTGTCCTGAAAATTATAGATGCATTTGTAGTCGTGGAGCAAAACGTTCGTGTCTAACACAAAGATTTTGATGTTTGATTTTGCCATAGTGGTACGTTTTAGTGTTTGCTTAAAGTTACAATTGTTTTTTCAATTCCAAATCATTTTTGTTTAAAATCGTATCAACAGCATTGAAAACGACATTTTTTAAGATATAGTAGGTCGAAGGTGGTAATACTATCCTGTAAACCTTTCTAACTTTCTTTATCTTCGCGCACAAAATATTAGAATCGATGAATCGTAGGTTTCTGCTTGTTATATCGTTGATTGTTGCGTGTGGGACGGTGGTGGCGCAGACACCGCTCAACCGAACGTCGCAGCGCACCGTAACACAGATTTCACCGTACTATTTCGGGCCGAATGCATTTGCTGTGCCCGAAATGCTCGACGGCCGTGTGCAGACCGAGCTCAGAGCCGAAGTGGCAACCGATTATTTCAAAGGTTTCCGTGGTGACAAGACCATCGATGCTTCGTTCAAACTGAACATTCCGCTTTGGACCGACCGCGTCAATCTGTCGGTGTGGATGCCAGCGATGGAATGGTATCGCAACACCGATGAAAGTCTTGCTGCATGCCGCGTTCAACCCGAAAACATTGAGGAAGCTCGTGAAGGACATCTGGCTGGTGATGTGTATGTCAGCACCGATATGCAGATTCTTCGCGAAAACGGTCTTCGTCCTGATGCCGTTCTGCGAGCTGCGCTTAAAACCGCTTCGGGCTTTGAATCGTTCCATGCGCGCTACTACGACAGCCCGGGTTATTTTTTCGACCTTTCGGTTGGCAAATCGGTGGCCCTGGGGCATAACGAGCGATGGGCGCATCGTTTGCGTGTGGCGCTCTCGGGCGGATTTCTCTGTTGGCAAACCGACCTTGGCCGGCAAAACGACGCCACTCAATGGGGCGTGATGGCAAAATGGGAAAACTCATTTTTTTCATTGTCAGGCAATTTGGCCGGATATGGCGGTTGGGAACATAAAAACGATGGTGGCGAGCTCGCTCACGACCGTCCGGCAGTGCTGCGCTTCGACTTAATCGGCCACATTGGAAAAATCGATGCGGTTGCCGTTTACCAATATGGTCTTCGCGATTATCCTTATCATTGGGTGCGCGTTGGTTTGGCCTACCGGCTCGATATTTTATCAGTCATAAAACAATAATTTGATGATAATCAGAAAAATATTTTGCTGTTTGATAGCTGTTGGCGTCGTCACCATATCTTCGGCACAGATTGCAGAAGATTCGGTGAAAGCTGCTTTCTTCCGCGACTTCTACCATCAGGGCCACCTTGCCCATTGGCTCGATGCGTTGTCGGATCACACTGTTTATCAAGGGCTTCACGTGGGACAATGGGACGAGTCGGGGCAGCTGATGTTTTCTGTCGATGGTAATTCATTCAAGTGGAATCGATTATATATCAATGGCTTCCGCATCGATAACCGCTTCACGCCCGGCTCATCGGTTTACGTGCCGAATATGGAAAACTACAATCTGCGAATCAACAACCGCGGTTCCGTTCTCAACTTCGAGCTCGACACTGCCGCCCGCGATTATGCATCGGTTTCGTGGAACCACGGCAATTTGGGCGGAATATCGCGCGGCTCGGCCGAGATCATCCATCTTTTTCATGGCACCGGCACCGATGACGCCTTCGATCCGTCAACCATTCACAAACGCCAATATATTAAAAATCAAGGAACTGCCGACGCTACATTTACTTTGAAAAGAGACGGGTTAAGTTATCAGCAGCATATTTACACCAGTTTTGGACAACTAATGTTGCCAAATTATGACCATAACGGACTTCTCCCTGACAAACCGCTCTACAGCGCCAATCATTATAAAATCCAACTCAACGGACAGTTGCCGATAAAGGGTTGGTTCGACCGTGTCGGATACTTCATAAACTTTTCTGACAAAGACAATTATGGGGCAGAATTCTACTTTAACAGCGCCGAGCTGATGGAGCTATCAACCGCAAGCGCATCTCTTTATGCAAACCGCGGAAGTCTGACAACTGGCTTAACTTGGTCGTCTAATACCGTGCATCACAACAATATAGAATTTGGTCGTAACATCATCGATCAGGACGGTGAGTCGCTCGAGCCGTGGATGGCCGATGGCCGCACTCGCGAACTGACATGGGCACTCACCTACAGCCGGCCGCTGCTGCCGTGGCTTACATTCAAAGCCGATGGTTTCAATTCACTCATCATTTTCAAACCCGAAAAAGAGACTTTTGGTAACAACGTTTTCTGCCAGCACATAGGACAAGAGCAATCCACGCAGCTCTATCAGTATCGGTGGACAAGCCGTGCTTTTGCAGCGGGACTGATTGAGAACCGCATCGGCATTGAAGCTCACAGACAAATGTCAGATAATGTGACGGTTTCGGGCGAATTGGCGTTCACGCTGGACGGCATGCTGCTTGGTGGCGGAAAAACAAAAATATCGCCCAATGTGCAGGCCACGCTCACGCTCAACAGCCGGCCGCTGAAGTGGCTCGAACTGGGGTTGACGCTTGCTCACGATCGTGTTAGCTACAACATTGACGATGTCCGTTTCATGAGCGATGATTATATGAATGCCGATGTCTATTTCAACGGTTCCGAGCGGCTTTTTACTACTACCGGCGGTCGTTATCACCATTACGCCGCACACCTTTGGCAGCCTGGATATTTCACTGTGAACATTCCCGTGCAGTTGAAATTTGGCCGTCACGAGTTTGTTTTTTTGCAGACTTACAAAAAGTTCCATCACTCATGGATGGCTCAGTTTGCGGACGGTGTTGATGCCAACGGCTTCACCGATGCCGATGGCTACTATTTTCTGAATCCCGGTCCGCACGATTATGTCATTGATTATATGCCGAAAAGCCTGATGGACGGCAATTTTTTGCTGAACACACCATTCTACGTATCGCAGAACTCGCGCTACACCTATCGTGGTGATAATGTCCTGTTCAGTTTCTCGTGGCAATCGATGATGGGGGCGGGGCTGGCAGCGCTGGGCAACGGCCCGGTGGCTAACAACGTTGACGCGTTGTCGGAATCAACTGCCAACCCAAACACCTTCAGCACAATAGAGAATCCTGAAGGTAAGTACCCGGGTGTCGGCCGATTCGACCAAGACAAGGCTTATGTCTGTCGCATCTATCTGGCTCACAATGTCAATCAACATGTTCAATATGGCATCACCGGCCGCTGGACTGATGGCCAGCCGTTCACGTTTTTCAACACTGCCACCGCCACCGATGCCTATGGCAACACACAGATGGCCGTGCGTCCCGTCTGCACACGCGGCATCAATCCAACCGACGGCAATTTTGGCTGCCGCGAAAGCGCATTGTTCAACATCGACCTTCACGCCCGTTTTGTTGCGACGGTTTGGAACCATACGATGAGCCTTAACATTTTGTGTTACAACATTTACGATTTCGGAAATGTCTACACCGAAATGTGCTTCCCCGAAGGCTCGCGTGGCAAAGGGGCGCGCGGTGCCAATATGACGCTCACCATTCCACGCGGAATTGTGGCCACATTGAAGGTGGATTTGTGATTTTTTAAATTTTCAGTATCTGTTTTTATTTTAAAAAAAAGCACTATGTTTGCACCCGCTTAATCGGAATGGCGAGGTAGCTCAGCTGGTTAGAGCGCATGATTCATAATCATGAGGTCGCGGGATCATGCCCCGCTCTCGCTACAGAAAAAAGCAGTCGGACAAACCGGCTGCTTTTTTTTGTGCGCTAATCGCTTTTTTACGATTATATTGCAGCGTTTATTTTCAGGGAAATGAATTTGGCCTTAATCATTATTTCGGTTTATGCACTGCTGGCAACCGTGGCCATTGTGCTCATTGTTAGAAAGAATCGGTCGCATGCCGCGTCCATGTTCGACTTCAACAACGTTATTCAGAAACGGACAAGCACGCTCTATTTCGATGTCGACGGTTTTCTTTTGTCTGACATGGACTCATCGAACAACGGGCATGTTCTGGCAAGTCTTCGCACGGGCGATAATATCAGCAGTTATACGCAAAATCCTGATATGGCCACATATCTGCGAATGTGCGCCCGGCATCGTGGAAATTTCACCTACAAGCTCGAAGAAACAGTTGACGAGAACGTGGTGAAGCGTGTTGATTTGATTTTCTCACCTTTCATCAGCCATGGGGTGTTGCGGGGCGTGAGTGTGACATCGCAGACAATGTACTCTAAGAACCGCGAAGCCGAACTGCTTGACAAGGCGCGCGACTTGGCCACCAAAAACGCTGAAGCTCAACGGCAAATCGAGCGGCTCGACATTGAACGCGTCAGTCTGGAATCGGCATTTAAAAAATCGAGTAAGCACCACATTCAGCTGCAGAAGGCCATGTACCGCATTGAGTTGCAGAAGCAGGAACTCGAGCATGCTCTTGACATCATCAACAAGCAGAAGGACGAACTCGAGCGCGTGAATGCGGAAATCAGCCGAAGCAACAAGATGAAGGAAGTGTTTCTGGCCAACACAAGTCATGAAATCCGTACGCCGCTCAACGCCATCATCGGTTTTACGAATCTGCTGCTCAAAATGAGCCCTGACGAGCGGCAACTCAGATATTTGGAAAACATCAAAACATCGGGGCGCAACCTGCTTTTCATTATAAACGACATACTCGATTTGTCTAAGATTGAGTCGGGCAAGATGGAACTTGAAAGCATTGATTTCGACTTGCGCGATTTGGTGCACAAATGTTCTGATGCTTTGAGCGTTGGCCGCGAAGGCAAGAAAGTAACTATCAACATCGATGTTGCCGATGCAGTGCCGGCAGTGGTTGTCGGCGACCCGTACCGCACCAATCAGATTCTTACAAACCTGATTAACAACTCGGTGAAATTCACTGGCGATGATTGTATTATTGGCTTGAAAATAAACCTGATAAGCGCCGATGGTGACAAAATAAACATCGGGTTTGAAGTAAGCGACAATGGTATTGGCATTCCAAAGGAACGACAGTCGGAAATTTTCAAGAGTTTCACGCAGGCTAATGTTGACACCACCCGCAAATACGGCGGAACGGGACTGGGATTGTCAATCACCCGGCAGCTGGTTGAGATGCATGGGGGCAGCATATCGGTTGAGAGCGAGCCGAACTGCGGTTCCACTTTCAAGTTCAATCTGATTATGAAAAAGTCGGACAACAGTGCGGTTGCCAAATCGTCGAGTAACAAGGCTCAGGCACCATTGCAGAAACTGAGTCTGCTGCTTGTCGAAGACAATGAGATTAACCAGCAGCTGGCCATCGACACGCTCATGGCTTGGAATCCGAATATTGAGATTGAAGTTGCCGGCAACGGCCAGATTGCCGTTGAAAAGGTGCGGAAAACACAATATGATGTGGTGCTGATGGACGTGCAGATGCCAGTGATGGACGGAAACACTGCTGCCCGCGCCATCAGAAGTTTGGAAAAACCTTGTTGCGATGTGCCAATAATAGCCATGACCGCGCACGCCTTTGCCGAAGAGCGCGACCGCTGCCTGGCCAGTGGCATGAACGATTATGTGATGAAACCTTTCGACCCCGACGATTTGTGCGCAAAAATATGCAAATATGCCGGGCTTGACGCACCAACAATGCAGCTGCGTCAAACAACCGCCAATGGTGACGGCGGGCAGAATGGATTCGACATTAGCCTGCTGACCGACGCTTGTGCCGGCGATACAGACGAATTGAAGAAGGTGGTTGATGTTTACTCGGCAACCATTGCTCCCGACATCAACGAGCTCGCTGCCGCCTATGCTTCAGGTGACAACGAAAAGATAAGAATGAAACATCATGCCTTGCAGACGGCTTTCGGTTATCTGGGTATGCCTGCTGCTAATGAAAAGCTTGATATGGCGCGACAGACGAGTGATGGTGCCGAAGCGGCCGAACTGATAAAGCAGATTGCCGCCCTGTGGCAGCAGACTTTGCCGATGATAAAAGACTATGTAGCCGGACTTGGCGGCAAGGCTTGAATTAGCCGAAAATGCGCCATACAAACCGTGGCCAGAGCGGGAAAACAAACACTGAAAGTGTCATTCCGGCAAGGTCGCAGAAGAAATCGAACACATCGCCGCTGCGCGTATATATATAATAGTATTGCACCACTTCGGTGAGAGCTGCGTAGCCTACCCCGGCGACAAGAAGAATGTAGTAGCCCTGAAACTCAACTGTTTTTTGCCAATAGAGCGATTTTATCAGAAATGCCAGCACAAAAAACATCACAAAATGCACAATCTTATCAAGATATGGAATTATCCATTCCGGAACAATTGAGTTGATTTTCAAATTGTTGATGCGGTCACCTGAAGAGAAGCACAAATATGCTATCACGACCACCCATATGGCCAGTTTTACGAGCGACTGAATGTCGCGTGCCGAGAGTTTGCTTTTCATGGTTCGATGGTTTTTAATTTTCCGCCGTCCGATTCGGCCATATAGTTGTTGTCGAGCAGCCATCGCGCTACGCGGCCCACTTTCTTCTGCTCTTTGCCGATTTTGTCGGGCAGCTCTTCAATTCGTGTCGGGCCTGTTGCTATCTGACGGTCAATCAGGCTTTTTATTGTTTGAAATTCAAATTCGGTCATTTCAGTCTCGTGGCGGCTGGTGCACACATCGCAAGTGCCGCACATTGGCACGTCGGTCATGCCGAAATAATGCAACAGCTGCTGAACACGGCATTCGTGTTCAGTCGCATAGCGTATAACGGCGTTTATCTTTTCAACATATAGTTCCTTACGGTTCAGATAGCGGTCGGGGCCGAAATAAAGCGATTTCAATGGCAACCGCTCTTCAGGGTAGTAAATCTGCGGCAGCGATTTTTGCGGAATGTAACTGATAATCTTGTCTCGGGCAAGTTTCAGTATTAAATCATATATCGTTTGCCGCGGAAGGTTTAGACTTCTGGCAATGAGCGCTTCATCAATCGGGCGGTATTCGGAAAACACCCCGCTTGTGGTTCGAAGAATGAATTTTAGAATGTCATCTTCACGGCTGTTGGCGGTTTTATATTTATAAAGGTCGTCGCGACCGACAATGAACATCACTCTTGCCGGGTTGTTCACGTCTTCGCTGTAGTCGATGTAGCCGCACTGCTGAAGGATTTTCAGGCTGTTGTGCACAACGGCCAAATTGAATTTGTAGGTAGTTACAAACTGCGACAGGTCGAAGTCGAATCCAAGCCCCTTGCCGCCGCCAATCGGCACTTGGCAGTAGTTGGCCACGCACTCGTAGACGTTCTTGATGGTCTCGATGGGCGGATACGTCTGCGCGGTGCGCTGCTGTAGTTTCGTCTTGTCCGATTTGTTGTAGAGCAAGATTGCAAAGGCCTGCTTCTCGTCGCGTCCGGCGCGTCCGGCTTCCTGGAAATAGGCTTCGAGCGTGTCGGGAAGGTCAATGTGGATTACAAATCTGACATCGGGCTTGTCGATGCCCATGCCAAAGGCGTTTGTGGCGACAATCACGCGAGTGGTACCGTTTTTCCAAGCAGTCTGCTTCTCGTCGCGCACTTCGGTTGTCAGTCCGGCATGGTAGAAATCGGCGCTAATGCCGTTCTGCTGCAGAAATTCTGATATTTCTTTAGTTTTCAGCCTGCTACGGACATATACAATGCCTGTGCCCTGAATGTGACCGATGATGCGAAGCATATAGCGCAGTTTGTCATCGACTTCGCGTACAAGGTAGATTAAGTTTTTGCGCTCGAAACTTTTACGGAAAACATTTTTCTTTCTGAATTCCAACCGTTCTTGAATGTCATCAACCACCTGCGGTGTAGCAGTGGCTGTGACGGCCAGTACCGGTACGCCGGGCAGCAGGGTGCGGATTTTGGCAATCTCAAGATACGACGGACGGAAATCGTAGCCCCATTGCGATATGCAGTGCGACTCATCAACTGCCAGCAGATTGACGTTCATCTGTTTGACTTTAGCCAGAAACATCTCAGAACCAAGCCGTTCGGGCGAGCAGTAGAGAAACTTTGTGTCAGGGTCGTTTATGCTGTTGTCGAGCGCCAGCCCCACTTCGTGCTGCGTCATCCCTGTGTAGATGGCATAGGCCTTGATGCCGCGTGCGCGCAGGTTCTCAACCTGGTCCTTCATCAGGGCGATGAGCGGGGTGATAACAAGGCAGATACCCGGTTTGGCCATGGCCGGCACTTGGAATGTGATGGATTTTCCGCCGCCGGTCGGCATTAGAGCAAGTGTGTCATAACCGTTTGCCACAGAAGTGATTATCTCTTCCTGCAGCGGACGGAACGAGTCATATCCCCAATATTTTTTCAATATTTCGGTAAACTGGCTTGCCATAGTTCTACAAAGATAGGCGTTGTTTGGAACACAAACGCAAACAAAAAGCGGAAACAAATTAACAATGGGTAAAATGATGGCTTGAATATTAACACGCCGATTAATAGCATAGCCCCTAACTTTCTAAACTTATCCACCGAAAACTTATAAATATCGACTACATTTGCACAGGAAACAAACCGTTCCGATGATAAACGAACAGCAATTCGAGTTTTTCTTTCGTGGCAATTTCGCTACCATGTGCAATTTCGCCTATTCGATTGTGAAGGACAGCGATCAGGCGCATGACATTGTGCAACAGGCGTTTGTCAACATTTGGGAACGGCGCGACGAGATTGATGAAAATGTGAACCTGCCGTCGTACCTGCGACGGGCCATCGTCAACGTATCCATCAACCACATTCAAAAGCAGAAACGCATCCAGATTGAAGGTGAGTACACCCAAGTTCAACTCGACAGCGCGGCAACTGCCGACAGTGGCGATTATCTGCAAGGTGAAGTTGAGGAAGCCGTCAAGCGCGCCGTTGAACAACTACCCGAAAAAAGCCAGCTGGTATTCTCGTTGAGTCGGTTCCAAGGAATGAGTAACAAAGAGATTGCCGATAGTCTGAATATTTCGATAAAAGCTGTCGAAAAGCATATTGGTAAGTCACTCAAAGAGTTACGGGTATCATTGGCGCCGTATTTAAAAATTTTTGTAATTTTTTCGCTAACCGAGGTAGGGTATCGGCTCGCAAAATTGTTCTTATAGAGTAATGCAATAAAACTATGCAGGACGCGATTTCGGAAATATTGGCAAAAAAGCTTACAGAAGGCCAGCTGACCGCACAGGAACAGCAAGAGCTTGACATGTGGCTGCAAGTGCCCGCCAACGCTGGCGAGTATGCCGAAATCATGCGCTTGTGGGAAGCTGCCGGCAACGTCAAATATGAAATGAATGTTGATGTTGACGCAGAGTGGGAACAGTTCAAACAACTCACAAAACACCGCATCGGCCGCCGCCGCTTCACATGGGTGGCTGCCATGGCAGCGTCAGTAGCTTTGCTGATAGGCATTTTCACGTTCCGCAACTCAACTCAATCCGATATTTTCAAATACACGTCGGCCAATGCGCCTGAAATGGTTGTGTTGCCTGATAGCTCGGTTGTATGGCTCAATAAAAACAGCCAGATAGCTTACAAGTACAACGATTTGACCAACACACGTACCGTTGCGCTCATTGGTGAGGCGATGTTCAATGTGCGCCACACCGGTGACGATTTTGTTGTGAAAACCCCGCAACACGTCTTTACCAAAGTGCTTGGCACATCGTTCAACCTGAAAGCACCGGCCAAAGCAAAGAATGTTGATTTGTCGGTTGTTGAAGGCAAAGTGGCGTTTGGCAGCCGTAAAACCAACACCGTGGTGACCAAAGGCCAGTCAGCATCGTTCGACTGCCGCAGCAACACTGTCACCCCGTCCGACACTCTCGACAACAACGCCATTGCGTGGCATACTGGCGTCTTCAACTACAACAACAAACCGCTGTCGAAGATCTCAGCCGAATTGGGCACATATTTGAATACCAAAATCACTCTGCCTGCCGATGCTCGCAATGTGAACTACACCGGCTATTTCGACCATCCAACCCCCGAATCAGTTGCCGAAATCATTGCAACAGCAATGAACTGGGATTACAAGGTGACAGATTCTGAAATTGCCTTCAGTGAGCGGAAGTAAAATCCTTTATTTATTTGGGGAAATTGACGTGGCTTAAATCCGGTTACGGATTTTTTTGTGCTGTCAATATAGCATTTGTGTGGATTCAATTGACTGACTGCATCTATATTTATCCAATAAAAAAAGGCGGAACTTAGTTCCGCCTTTCCCGTTATATGCAAACCGCTGATTAAGCGTACATTGCAACAATTGCTTCGTAAAGCTCCTGCTGACCTGAAGTCTGCTTCGGCTCGTTAACTTTCTTGCCGTACTCGTAAGCCTCTTCAAGAGTCATCTTGCCTTCCTCAAACTTCTTGCCTTCGCCCTTGTCGAACGATGCGTAGCGAGCAGCCAGCATCTTCTTGTACGGGCTCTCCTCGAGCAATTTGGCTGCGTTCTCGAGAGCGCGGGCCATTGCGTCCATACCGCTGATGTGTGCCAAGAAGATATCCTCAAGGTCAGTTGAGTTGCGGCGAGTTTTTGCGTCGAAGTTGGTACCACCTGTGCCAAGGCCACCGTTGCGGATAATCTGCATCCAAGCCTGAACCAATTCGTATTGGTCGATTGGGAACTGGTCAGTATCCCAGCCGTTCTGCATATCACCGCGGTTAGCGTCGATTGAGCCGAGCATACCGGCATCAACAGCGCAAGCCAATTCGTGCTCGAAGGTGTGGCCGGCCAAAGTAGCGTGGTTAACCTCGATGTTAACTTTGAAGTCCTTGTCAAGATTGTGAGCTTTCAGGAAGCCGATAACAGTCTCGGTGTCAACATCGTATTGATGTTTCGAAGGCTCCATTGGTTTCGGCTCGATAAGGAATGTACCCTTGAAGCCTTTTTTGCGAGCGTAGTCGCGAGCCATAGTCAACATAGTTGCCATATGCTCTTTCTCACGTTTCTGGTCAGTGTTCAGAAGGCTCATATAACCCTCACGGCCGCCCCAGAACACGTAGTTCTCAGCGCCAAGTTCGATACCTGCATCGATAGCGTTCTTAATCTGAACGATAGCGCGAGCAACAACGTCGAAATCCGGGTTTGTAGAAGCACCGTTCATATAGCGTTTGTTGCCGAATACGTTAGCAGTCGACCACAGAAGTTTCTTGCCGGTCTTAGCCATTTTCTCCTTCAGGTAAGCAACAATGGCTTTCAGGTTAGCCTCATACTCCTCAACCGAAGCGCCTTCCGAAACAAGGTCAACATCGTGGAAGCAGAAGTAAGGAATGCCAAGTTTCTCCATAATCTCGAAACCTGCGTCAGCCTTTTGCTTAGCAATGGTAACTGCATCGGCGCCCTTGTTCCAGGGGAACGATTTGGTACCGCCACCGAACTGGTCGCTACCGTCGGCGCACAAAGTGTGCCACCAAGCCATTGCAAAACGCAGCCAATCCTTCATCGGCTTGCCCATAATCACTTTCTCGGCATCATAATAGTGGAATGCCATAGGGTTTTTCGAATCTTTACCTTCGAATTTGATTTTTCCAATTTGTGGAAAATACTCTTGTGCCATTTTTTTAAATTTTAGTAGTTATTAAAAATCAATTATTTAACACGAATTTCTTTTTTTTATTTGCTCATCGATTTCTCGAGACGGTACTTCCATTTCGCGTAAGCGTCGGCATACTCTTGACGGGCCGATTTGTTTGGCTCGATAACGGCCAGTTTCTCAAGCGAAGCGAATGCCTCGGTGTTGTTCTTGTAGATGCCTGCGCCCATACCTGCACCTTTGGCTGCGCCCACCGAACCGTCGGTGTCGTAAAGCTCAATGGTTGCTCCGGTTACACCGGCGAGAGTGTCGCGGAATATCGGACTCAAGAACATATTGGCGTGTCCGGCGTGAATCTTGTTCACCTTCATACCCATCGACTCCATAATGTCGATACCATATTTAAATGAGAAGACGATGCCCTCTTGTGCGGCGCGCACAATGTGGTGTTTCGAGTGAACGTTGAAGTTCAGACCGCGGATTGAGCAGTTGATTTCGCGGTTGCCCAGCATACGCTCGGCGCCGTTGCCGAAAGGCAGAACGCTCAGGCCTGCGCTGCCGATTGGGGCTTTGGCGGCCAGGTCGTTCATCTCGTTGTACGAGATTCCGTCGGGGGCAATGTTGCGCTTAACCCACGAGTTCAGGATTCCGGTGCCGTTCACGCAGAGCAGAACGCCAATGCGTGTCTGGTCGGTGGTGTGGTTGACGTGCGCAAACGAGTTGACGCGCGACTGCGGGTCGTAGTTGGCCTCGCCGTTCACACCGTAAACAACACCCGAAGTGCCGGCTGTTGCGGCAATCTCGCCCGGATTCAAAACATTGAGTGATAATGCGTTGTTCGGTTGGTCGCCACCGCGGTATGTTACTGGAGTGCCTTCCTTCAGTCCGAGTTCGGCTGCGGCTTTTGCCGACAAGTGGCCTTGGTCGCTGAATGTTGGCTTGATTTCAGGAATGAACGATTGGTCGATTCCGTAGTAATCGAGCAGGAAGGTAGCCAGTTTGTTCTCTTTGAAGTCCCACATCATACCTTCAGAAAGGCCTGATACTGTGGTGCAAATCTCATCGGTCATCTTCATAGCGATATAGTCGCCCGGAAGCATAATCTTGTAGATTTTCTCGTAAGTGGCGGGCTCGTTCTCCTTCACCCAGGCCAGTTTCGAAGCGGTGAAGTTGCCCGGCGAGTTGAGCAGGTGGCTCAAGCATTTTTCGGCTCCCAGAGTCTTGAAAGCCTTGTCGCCGTAAGGCACAGCGCGCGAGTCGCACCAAATGATTGACGGGCGCAGAACGTTTTTATGCTTGTCGACGCAGACCAGACCGTGCATCTGGTAAGAGATACCAATCGCCTTAACCTCTGCGGGGTTGGCGCCGCTCTCTTTCATAATTGTCTGAACCGACAGTTTCAGGTTTTCCCACCAACTTTCAGGGTCCTGTTCGGCCCAACCTGGGTTGACGGCTATAATTTTTGCTTCGGTTTTGGGGAAGAAGGTGGTGGCAACGCATTTTCCTGTCTCAACATTGACAAGGCTTGCCTTCACCGACGAACTTCCTACATCTACTCCTAACGTGTACATATTTTAAGTTTTTTAAATATTTCAAAGTCCTATCAGGCTAACAATTAGAGTGTTCGCACAATTAGCCCAATACACAACTTTTGCGCCAAATTTAAGAATAAAGTTGTACGTTCTGCTTTCGCGAGATAAAATTTTAGTTCAAAGAGAAATGGTGGCGCCGCAGCGATGAATTTGCATCTATATATAATAGGTGCAATTCCGAATTCCGCCTCGCTCCTATCCTTTGCTTGTCGCGAAATTGTACACCATAATATATTCCTCATCGTTTTCACCGATGTCCTCGAAGCCCAGACTGCGGTACCACGGCGCGGCATAATTGGCCTTTTGTACTGAAAGTGAGGCTTTTTCGTATCCTTGCCGGCGCAGAAGTTCGAGCATTGCTTTCATCAGGCTTGTGCCGAAGCCGCTTCCGCGATGTTCGGGCCTCACCGATATGGCAAACGACGGAACGCCGTCGGCCACGTGCCCATAGTCGGGCATATCGCGCACCCAGACTGCGCCAACAACCGCTCCGTCTGTCTCAGCCACAAGGCAATGGTCGTCGGGCTGCGTGCCAAAATCGCGGATATACACCTGAAGCTCAGGCAGATTGATAATATCGCGCGGCGGCGCCTCAATGCCCTCCGGCACGAAAATGGCGTAATAGAGAAAATCGGCAAGCAAAGGCAACTCGCTGGGGGTAAGGGGACGGATGGTGTAATTGGTCATTGAAAAATATTTTTTTGCAAAAATAACAAACCCGAGAAGTACACAATAAATAGATAAGCATACCCACGGAGAAAAATCCCCGTTCCTTTTCATCTTTTCGGTTACTTTTGCCCCACAAAACCGATAGAATTATGTCGCGCAAGAAAAATCAGAAGCAACTGTTTGAGAATATTGAGATTACCGACATTGCCGCCGAAGGAATGGCGATGGGACACTACGATGGAATGGTGGTTTTTGTGCCGCTGGCCATTCCGGGCGATGTGGTTGACGTTGAGGGAAAAGTGAAACACAACCGCTACATTGAGGGGCGCGTGGTGCGCTACGCAAAGCTGAGCGACAAGCGCATTGAGCCGTTCTGCAAACACTTCGGCACCTGCGGCGGCTGCAAATGGCAGATTCTGCCATATGAGATGCAGATTGAGTGGAAGCAGAAGCAAGTGGTTGACAATCTGACGCGTATCGGGCATCTGGAGTTACCCGAGGTGTCGCCGATAATGGGCAGCCAGCGCACTATGGAGTACCGCAACAAGCTGGAATTCGCCTTCTCGCCGCTGCGATGGCTCGCTCCAGAGCAGATTGCCGACGCCGACAAAATAGAGCAGCGCTCGCTCGGCTACCATCTGCCGCGATTCTTCGACAAGGTGGTGGACATTGACGAGTGCCGCCTGATGCCCGAACCCGTCAACGAGATTCGCAACTCGCTGAAACAATTCGCAATAGAAAACAACATCAGTTTCTATCACCAGCGCGAGCACACCGGACTGCTTAGGAACGTTGTGTTCCGCAACTCCAACACTGGCGGACTGATGGTCATTCTGATAGTATCGGAAGACAACCGCCAGCAAATCAATCTGGTGCTCGATTTCCTACGGAACCGCTTTCCGCAGATAACATCGCTTATGTATATGGTCAACAGCAAGTTGAACGACTCGTACACTGACCTTCCGGCCACGCTCTACGCCGGCGACGACCATATTGTGGGTGAGATGGGCGGCCTGCGGTTCAAAATCGGGCCCAACTCGTTCTACCAGACAAACACCGAGCAGGCAATCCGCCTGTATCAGGTGGCCAAGGATTTTGCGGCGCTCACGGGCGATGAGGTGGTTTACGACCTCTACACCGGCACCGGAACCATTGCCTGCTTTATTGCCGATAAGGCGCAGAAAGTGATTGGCATTGAGTATGTTGCCGACGCCATTGCCGATGCCAAAGTGAACGCGCAGATGAACAGCCTCACCAACCTCGACTTTTTTGCCGGCGATATGAAAAACGTGCTCACCGACAGCTTCATAGCCGAGCACGGCCGCCCCGATGTCATCATAACCGACCCACCGCGCTCGGGTATGCACCCCGATGTTGTGCAGGTAATCCTGAACGCCAACCCCAAACGCATTGTGTATGTGAGCTGTAATCCGGCCACGCAGGCCCGCGACCTTGCAATGATGACCAGCCGTTACCAAATTGCGAAAGTTCAGCCGGTTGATATGTTCCCACAGACACAGCACGTTGAGAATGTGGTGCTCCTGACAAGGATTGAAGGATTGAAGGACTGAATGGATAATGCTGATGCGGGCACTGGAAAAAATCGTATTGAAATTGTGTTTAAAAACATTTGCAAATCCAATTCAATGTTCTACTTTTGCCAACTCAAAAATTTAATGAATTATTAAAAACGTACTACAATGAAAAAGGACATACATCCCAGTGATTATCGCCTTGTAGTGTTCAAGGATATGTCGAACGGACAGTTGTTCATCAACAAATCGACAGTCAACACTAAAGATACGATAGAGGTAGACGGGGTTGAGTATCCATTGGTGAAACTCGAAATCTCAAGTGCATCACACCCGTTCTATACAGGTAAGATGAAATTGGTTGACACCGCAGGTCGCGTTGATAAATTCCGCAACCGCTACGCCAAATTCGAGAAGAACAAGAAACAATAAGCAATTCCGAATAAAAAAAGCCATTCTGTTGCGAATGGCTTTTTTTTATGCCCGTTTCCGAATGGGCAAAAAAAAGGGGAACCGCTGCGGCTCCCCTTTTTTATCAGTGTGCTGCAAGTATTACAGCTTGTAGATGAATCCGATGGTAACAAATCCAACAGTTGCCACGTTGCGAGAGTCAACACCAAAATCGAAGGTATTGGTGATGTTTTTGTAATTGCTGTCGTCGCGGTCTTTGGAAACACGATGTTCTGCATTAAACGACAGAAAGTTGAGACCGCACTCAAGCTGGAAGTTGTCGTTCAGACTGTAGGTCAACATTGGTCTAACATACAAACCAATAGACGTTTCCGGGTCGCCTTTAACTGTTTTGCTGCCATTGTCGTGCTTCGACGAACTGAACTCTACTGGAATACCACCTTCGGCAAGAAGTCCGAATTTGTTGAACTCAACCAAAGTATAGCGGGCAAACGGGGTGATGCCAAATGTTGTTTCCGTTCTTTTGGTGTCAGTATCGCCAACAGTCTGCTTTGTCGACTTGCTGGTGAAATCAATTTTGCCACCAACTGAAAGTTTCTCGTTCAGTTCAAAACCAACCATCGGTGCGAATGTGAACGAGTTAACTGATGGTTTGTCGGTATCGGCCTCTTTAGTTTTTGTAACGCCGCCTGAGTGTGAGAAACCGAGGCTGCCGCCAAACCACAATTGTGCGTTTGCTGTTGCCGCCATAGCTGCTATGGCCAACACTGATAAGAAAATCTTTTTCATAATCTGTAAAAAGTTTTAGTTATTAAACAGTTACAAAGATAATGGACTGATTGTCAAAAACAAGTGCTTTTTTTGATGGTGAAGGATGTCGGACTCCGAATTGCGGGCTCACGCCACTGCATCAATCCTTTAACACAACGTTAACACAATCGGATTGGCGCATTATCTACATTTGGCGCGATTTAAACATTCACACAAGTGGACGTAATTGTTAAAAACCTGACAAAATTCTACGGTCAGCAGAAGGCAGTCGACAACCTGTCGTTTGAGGTGAAGACGGGCGAGATTCTGGGCTTTCTGGGGCCGAACGGCGCTGGCAAAACCACCACAATGAAGGCCATTGCCGGCTGCCTGACGCCAACAGAGGGCTCCATCAGTATTGGCCGCTACAATGTGGCCGACAACGCCGACAAGGTGCGGCAGCTCATCGGCTATCTGCCTGAGCATAACCCGCTTTACACCGATATGACAGTCATCGACTACCTGCGGTATATGGCGCGGCTGCAACGGATTCGCGCCGCAAAAATCAACGACCGCATTCTTGAAATGGTGAATGTGTGCGGCCTCGAGGGCGAAAAGCACAAACGCATCGGCGAGCTTTCGAAAGGCTACCGGCAGCGTGTGGGGCTGGCGCAGGCTCTCATCCACGACCCGCAGGTGCTCATCCTCGACGAGCCCACAACTGGCCTCGATCCCAATCAGATTGTCGAAATCCGCGAGCTCATCCGACGCATCGGGCGCGAGAAAACAATAATTTTCAGCTCGCACATTCTGTCGGAGGTTGAAGCCGTGTGCGACCACATTATGATTATCAACCACGGCCGCATTGTGGCTGACGGCACGGCCGCCCAGCTGCGCAAGGCCGAGCAGGGCGGACAGATGGTGGTGGCCACCATTGAGGACGCCGACCGCAACCTGGTGGTGAAGGCTCTGCAAGCCATTGAAGGTGTTGAAATGGTTGATATTGTGAAAGACCGGCCAAACACCGTCGAGGTTCATAGCCAGCCGGAGCGGCAGTGCACCCGCGACATCTTCAAAACCTGCGTGGCCAACGGCTGGACGCTGACCGAACTCACTCCAATCGAGACAAAACTTGAGGACGTTTTCCGCGAACTGACAAAATAACAAGCAATGATTCAAATAATTACAAAAACAATTCCGCCAACGCTGGCCATCGCCGCGCAAGAGCTGAAATCGCATTTCGACTCGCTGATGGCGTATATATTATTGGTGCTATTTTTGGGCTTCAGCGGCGTTTTCACGTGGCTCTACGGCAGCGACATCTTCATCTACGGCCAGGCATCGCTGCAGGTGTTTTTCTCGGTGGCCTACATCACTCTGTTTCTGCTGATTCCGGCGCTCACAATGAGGTCGATAGCCGAAGAGATGCGGACCGGCACAATTGAAATTCTGCTGACCAAGCCCATTTCGTGCCGGCAGATAGTGCTGGGCAAATATCTGGCCGTTATCGCGCTGATTGCCATCGCGTTAGCGCTAACACTCCCCTACTACATAACGGTGGCGCACCTCGGCCCCATCGACCACGGCGCGGTGGTGTGCGGCTACATCGGACTTCTGCTGATGAGCAGCGCCTACGCGGGAATCGGGCTGTTTGCAAGCTCTGTCAGCAACAATCAGATTATCAGCTTCTTAATTTCGCTATCGGTTGGATTGCTGTTCCACATCGGATTTGGAATTTTGGGGCGGCAGATGGGCGGATTTGCTGGCCAGCTGGCTTTGGGGCTCGATATGAACACGCATTTTGAGAGTATGTCGCGCGGCATCATCGACTCGAAGGACATTGTCTATTTCGCCTCGGTGACGTTTGCCGGATTGTTTGCCGCTGAGAAAACTTTGGAATCGAAAATTGCCTGATTATGAGAACTAAACATACAACCCGAAACATAATTTTGGTGCTTTTGGCTGTGCTTGTCGCGAATGTGGTCTGCACCCGGTTCTTCTTCCGAATCGACCTGACCGGCGACAACCGTTACACACTGAGCCAAGCCACCAGAAACATCCTCGACAATCTGGATGAAACCGTCACCATAACAGCCTATTTTTCAGACGATTTGCCAGCCGAAGTGGCTGTTGCAAAGCGTGAGTTCCGCGACCTGCTGACCGAATACCGCAGCCTTGCGCACGGCCAGCTCGAATTTGAATTTGTCAATCCATCGGCATCCGAAGATATTGAAAAACAAGCTATTGACGAAGGACTCTACCCAGTGATGATTAACGTGCGCGACAAGGACCAAATCCGTCAGCAGCGCGCGTTTCTGGGCGCCGTGGTTGAGAAGGGCACGGCCAAAGAGGTGATTCCGTTCATCCAACCGTCGATGGCGGTTGAGTACGCGCTGTCGTCGGCCATACGCAAGATGCAAGCCGGGCGGCGGCCAGTGGTGGGCTTTCTGCAAGGACACGGCGAGGCGTCGCCATACTCAATGCAGCAGGTGATGGGGGCAATGTCGGTGATGTACGATGTTTGCGTCATCAACCTTGAAACCAATCCGTTAGCACTCGACAGCATTGCAACTCTGGCCATTGTGGCGCCAACCGACAGCATCAGTCCGGAGCATTTTGCCGCCATCGACCGCTTTATGGCTCGCGGCGGGCGGGTTCTGGTCTGCATCGACCGCACCAACGCCGACCTCGACCGTTTGTTTGCCGCCGAGCTGAACACCGGCCTTGAGCAGTGGCTTGCCGGCAAGGGCGTGAGTGTGGACAGCAAGCTCGCCATCGACAACGTCTGCGCCAGCGTCAACGTGCAGCAGCAACAGGGAATGTACCGCGTCAACGTGCAGCAGCAGTTCCCCTACATTCCGTTTGTGAGCAATTTCAGCCGCCACGCCATAACCGACGGGCTTGAGCAGGTGCAGATGCAGTTTGCCAGCCCTGTGGTCTATACCGGCGACTCGGCGGCCGTTTTCACGTCGCTGCTCTTCACATCGGACCGCTCGGCGACGCTCAACGTGCCAACCAACATCGATGTTCAGCGCCAATGGTCGGCACGCGATTTCCCGCTGGCCGAGATTCCGCTTGGCGGCGTGCTCGAGGGCACCATTGGCGGCGTTCCCGGCTCGCGGATGGTGGTTTTCGGCGATGGCGATTTCGCGCTCAACGGCGACCCGCGCCAGCCTCACCAACAATCGGCCGACAATATCAGCCTATTTGTCAACGCGATAGACTATCTTTCGGATGACACTGGCCTGATTGAGTTGCGCACCAAAGGCATCACGTCGCGCCCCATCAGCCAACTCGACGATGCCACACGCGCTATTGTCAAGTGGCTCAATGTTTTGCTGCCAATCATCGTTGTTCTGCTGATTGGCCTCATCCGATATCAGCAACAGCGTAATCTGCGCATCAAACGTATGGAGGAGGGCTATGTCGATTAAGCGCCGTATGCCGGTTGTCGCTTTCGCGATACTGCTGCTCGCCGCCGTGTGCGTGCTTCTGATGCGCGCCGAGCGACGCTCCGACCGTTCGTTTCGCCAGCTTGTGACCGAGATTGACACCTCCCGCGTGACGGCCATAACCATTGAGTGGCCTGGCAACGACACCATTCTCAACCTCAACCGCCAGCCGCACGGCTGGGTGGTGACGGTGCCTACAGGCGATATGGCCGCCAACACTCCGCAGATTGACGAGCTTCTGGGTTGCCTTTCAGCCATTGAGGCACAGCGGCAGATGACCAACAGCGAGTCGGCGTGGCATCGCTACGGTGTGGCGGCCGACAGCAGCACTCACATTGTTGTCAGCGCCCGAAACCGTGTGCTGGCCGATTTCCGCTGCGGACGCGTGGGCATCGATGTGCAGCGCAACCGCGTCTGGACCTACGTCCGCAACTCGGCCGAGCCCAACGTCTATATGACCGACGGCTATCTTAACCTTATGGTTAACAAGCCGTTTGCCTCGTGGTGCGGGTTTTAGTTAAAAGAAATTCCTGCAATCAAAATGGGAATTTGCCCGACAGAGTTCCAACTCATAACACTCTGATTTTCAAGCAATCACTCAAACAACTCCATCATCTCCTCAACCGTGATGTCCTTAAACGGATTGCTGTTGGCGAAGATGCCGGCCAAATGGCTCTTTTTGTTTTGCAGGGCGATGATTTTCTCCTCGAGCGTGCCAGCCGTAACAAACTTATACACAAACACATTCTTGGTCTGCCCGATGCGGTGGGCACGGTCCACGGCTTGGTTTTCGGCCGAAGGGTTCCACCACGGGTCGAGGATGAAAACATAATCGGCCGAGGTGAGGTTGATGCCCACACCGCCGGCCTTGAGCGAAATCAAAAATACCTGAACGCGCTCATCGGTTTGGAAACGACGGATAACAGCCTCACGGTCAGCAGTTTCGCCCGTCAGCATAACGTACGGGATTTTTTTCTCGCGCAGATACTCCTCGTAGATATTCAGGTATTTGACAAACGAGCTGAACATCAGCACCTTGTGATTCTCTGACAGCACTGTTTCAAGCACGCGCGTAACCTCGTCGAACTTGGCCGACGGCTCGCTGAATCCGGCCAACTGCGGATGGCAGGCAATCTGGCGAAGCCTCATAAGCGATTGCAGCACCAAAGTCGATGTTTTGGCCACTCCATCGCTGTTTATCTTGGTAATTAGTGCGTTACGCATCGCCGATTTCTCGCGCTCATAAAGCGACTGCTGCTCGTTGTCCATTGTGCAAGGACGAATCTGCTCGGTTTTGGGCGGCAGGTCGCTGGCCACCTCGCTCTTGGTGCGCCGCAGAATGAACGGCTCCACCAATGCCCGAAGCTGCGCCGCACGCTGACATTCCGGGTCATTCTCAATTCGCGTAACGTATTCAGTTTTAAACCGTTGAAAACTCCCAAGCAAGCCCGGGTTGATAAAATTCATCTGCGACCAAAGGTCGGTCAGGCTGTTCTCGACAGGCGTGCCGGTGAGCACCAGCCTGTGCCGCGCCTTAAGACTTGTAACAGCCGCGTAACTCTTTGACGAGCTGTTCTTTATGGCCTGACTTTCGTCGAGGATGATGTAGTGGAACTTGTATGCTGATAGCAGCTCGTTGTCGTTGCGGACAAGGCCGTAGGTGGTTACAACCATATCGTAGTGGTCGAAGGTGGCGATGGTCCGCGTACGATTGTTGCCAATGTGCGCCAGCACCTTAAGCGACGGAGCAAAGCGTGCGGCCTCGCTCGTCCAGTTGTGAACTAGCGACAACGGCACCACAATCAAGCTCGTCGGGCGCTTTGTGACTGACCGCGTTTGCGGCTGGTCGAAAAGCGAAAGTTGCGCAAACTGCTCTGCCACTGGCTGCTGAGTCTCAACCATTTCCGTCGATACATCGAGCAGAAGTGCCAGCGCCTGAATGGTTTTGCCAAGGCCCATATCGTCGGCCAAGCAACCACCGAAATTGTTGTTTTTAAGCAATTTAAGCCAATAATAACCCGTTTGCTGGTATGAGCGCATTGTGGCGTTCAAGCCGGTTGGCAACGTGGCTTTGGGCAGATTGCCGGGCTCAAACAAATGGCGCATATTCTCAATATCAGGAGTCGAAAAGCCGGCCTCGTGCAGCAGACCGAACATCTGCCGCCCCACCACCAGACCATCGTCAACAATCCGGCCTGAATTGAACAGCTCGGAATAGCGCGTGAACCACTCATCGGGCAGCACAGCGATGGTGCCGTCGGGCAGCTCAAACTCACGAATGTTGCGGGTGATGTTGCGGTACAGTTTCACAAACGGAATTGTGAAATTGCCGATAACCACCTGCCCGCGCAAATCGAACCAGTCATTATCTTGTTTCACAGACACTTGCAAATCGATGTTGCCCAAATAGTATTTTCTCTCGCCACAATCCTGACGCACCGAAATGCCAGCCTCGCGCAAGCTGTCAGACAGGTGGTTGAGTTTCGACACAACGTGCCAAAACGCCTCTTCGGCAGCGACCGCACCAGCACCCTCGGGGTAAAAATGCACGCCGTCAGGCGTTTGCAACTGCATATTTTTAAGGCTGTCAACAATTTCCGATTCGGTTTCGAGCCGACGAATGGCTTTCACAAACCGCACATCGTCGCCGGTGTGCTGCATATCAACAAACGCGCGTTCGGTGTTGTTGGGCAGAATCATCCGCTGCCCGTATTTGAACTTCAGAAGCAGCACCGGCTGTCCGCGCAAATCGTTCTCAAGGCAAAGCACAGGCTCGGGGTCACTCTTGACAATCTCAATATCGAATCCGGTGGCTCTGACCTTGAATTTTTTCACCACATTGGTTACAAACTTCTCAAAATAAGCCATTTCCGTTTCCTTGCGGATATGTATGTAGTCGTTGGTCAGAAAAGGTTCCAACTTCTTGCTGTCGATGTCGTGAAGCTGATATAACACTTTGTTAATCACCACACTGCACGGTTTCTCACTGGTGATGACGATGGCCGTTTTGCCCTTGAGCTTGTCGTAATGGTCGCCGTGGTCGATGGCAATGCGGTAGCGGATACCGTTCTCGTTGCGGTCGAACAGGAAGAGCGCCCGCGACTTCTGCTCGGCCACAACCACCTCGTCCGACGGGTATATCTGGCTCAGTTTCGGCATTTTATAAAAGAAACGCACCTTGTTGGCGATGGCCAGCTGCAGCATCTTTTTCAGTCGGACGTCGATATGCGGCCGAATACGTTTTTCGATGAATTCAGCATCAACGTGGCGCAGAAAATCGGCTGGCGGCTCCTTCGAGAACAGCCGCGCAATGTAGATGTCGTCGATTGTTCCGTAGAGTTTTACAATCTCATCAAAATCAGCACAATAGCCCGCCACATCCTTGATGCTTATGGGCGACGCCTTGTCGATGGCCGAGTAGAGCGAGTTGCCTCCCGACGGTGTTATAATATTAGGAATCAGTATATTACCAAACTTTCGATGCTTGGTAATTACGATTATCAGCTCCTTCTGCATCAGTTGCCCCCCGCCATTTTTGCCTTATAGCCGGCTTGCAGCAAGAGGTCGTACACTTTTTGCTTGAACTCGCCCTGAATCAGAATCTCGCCGTCTTTGGCCGAACCGCCCACGCCGCATTTGCTTTTCAGCATCTTGGCCAGCTCTTTCAGGTCGTCGTCGGTGCCCACAAAGCCCTGCACCAGCGTCACCGATTTGCCGGCGCGCTGCTTGCGGTCGATGCTCACTTTCAGGTTCTGCCGGCTTGGCTCAAGGGTTTCGGCCTCCTCGCTCTCGTCGGTTTCGTATTTGAAGTCAGGATTCGTCGAATAAACCACGTTCAGGCGGTCTTTCCAGTCGTTGTTGCGGTTGCTATTCTTTCCCATTTCTGATTATCAGTTTGTTTTTTTAACGATTGCAAAGCAACGAAGATAGAAAAATAATCGGCCTCCCGCCAAATAAAAAGCGAACGCCGACAACGCAATCCAACAATTGTCAAGACGGCTGATTTACACAGATTTAACGTAATTTAAACGGATTGAGCCGGTTGATGGCACAAAAAAACGGCGTTGCGCGCCGTTGTTATTTCTTACTGAAAAGAATTTCTGAATCGGAAATCTTGTAGTCCCAGTTCATTGCGGTTGCAATGATTTCAGCAACCTGCTCAGCCGTAGGATTGTCGAAATGGCCGGTGTAGGCCACATTACGGGCATCGGCCGGCAGTGTGATTTTCTTGCCGAGATAGGCGCCCAACTGAGCCGAAATCTGCGACAGCGGCTTGCCGTCGAAGCTGAACTGGCCGGTGTGCCAGGCGAGCGTATTGACATCGAGGCTGTCGGTTGGCACAAGCGCCTTATTGCGACAGTCGAACGATGCGTGCTGCCCGCGTGTTACGATTGTGTTGACTTTTCGGCTGCCGAACGACACTTTGCCCTCGACAACCGATAAATCAACATTCTTAGCATCGGCCAAAGCCTTCAAGTTGAACGATGTGCCGAGCACTTTGGTGTAGACGCGCTGCGGTGTCTTAACCACAAACTCGTCACCGGTGTGCCGCACGTCGAACATCGCCTCGCCAATGAGAGCGACCGTGCGCGTGCGCTTCGACTCGTTGTACTTGTAGGCAATCTGGCTGTTTCGGTTAAGCCAGACGACCGAGCTGTCGGGCAGGGTCACCATCTCCGGCGTATTGCCCGACACGTATTTGAACATATCGGTTTGAGTAGAATTTCTGAACGTGAAAACGCCGATGAGCAGGGCCACCGAAGCTGCGGCGGCTGCCACCCACGTGAAACGGCGGCGTACAATGCGGTGCTGCGTGAGCTGGCGGAAACGCTCCCACTCGGCATCAACATCAACCTGCATCTGGTATTTGACATTGCCGGCGGCTTCCCAAACACGCATAATCTCAGCATATTCGCCGGCACCCTCGGGTGTCTGCAACCACGCGTCGAGCTCTTGCTGCTCCCTTGCGGTGAGCGGGCTGCCCGTGAGTTGTTTTGCCAATATTTCTGAAATCGCGTCCTGCATAGTTTTATCGCATTACTCTATAAGAACAATTTTGCGAGCGTTAACCCTACCTCGGAAAGTGAAAAAATTGCAAAAATTTTCAGGTATGGCGCCAGCGACACCCGTAACTCCTTGAGTGATTTGCCGATATGTTTCTCAACAGACTTAATGGAAATATTGAGATTGTCGGCAATTTCTTTGTTGCTCATACCCTGGAACCGGCTCAGCGAGAACACCAGCTGGCTCTTTTCGGGCAGCTGCTCAACGGCGCGCCTGATGGCTTCCTCAACCTCGCCTTGCAGATAATCGCTGCGGTCGGCCGCCGATGCGCTGTCGAGCTGCGCCTGCGTGTACTCGTCCTCGAGCTGCACGCGCTTGTGTTTCTGAATGTGATTGATGGCCACATTGACGATGCTTCGGCGCAAATAGGCCGGCAGATTATCGATGGTCTCGACCTCGTCGCGGCGCTCCCACAGATTGACAAACGCCTGCTGCACAATATCGTGCGCCTGGTCGGTGTCTTTCACAACCGAATATGCGAAATTGCACAGAGCCGCAAACTGTCCGCGGAATAAAACCTCGAATTGCTGTTCGGTAACCATCAATAGCTTTGTTTCAAATGCAAATGTAACTGAAGTTTCGAGATTTGGCCGTCTGTCGTGCCGCGTTTATTAACCACGAAATGCACGGGAATAGTAAAAAAATGAAAAATCCACATTTTCAGTGGTTAATAAAAAAACAGCGGCGGCTCGGGCAGTCATTCGGTTTTCATCGCCTATCTTTGTCAACCTATGGAGAACCAATTCCGCGCCATACTGAAAAAATATTGGGGATATGACTCGTTCCGCCCGTTGCAAGAGGAGATAATACGCTCGGTTGCAAACGGTTACGACACGCTTGCGCTGATGCCGACCGGTGGCGGAAAATCGATAACCTTTCAGGTGCCGGCAATGGCCAAACCGGGGCTGTGCCTTGTGGTGACGCCGCTCATCGCCCTGATGAAAGACCAGGTTGAGAACCTCCGCACGCGCGGGATAAAAGCCTACGCCATCTACACCGGAATGACTCAGCACGAGGTTGGGCTGGCGCTCGACAACAGCATCAACGACCCGAACACGAAATTTCTCTACTGCTCGCCCGAACGGCTTGGTTCCGAGATGTTTCTGGCGAAAGTCAAACAGATGAACATCAACCTGCTGGCCATCGACGAGTCGCACTGCATATCGCAATGGGGCTACGATTTCCGTCCGTCGTACCTTGAGATTGCCAAAATCCGCAGCCTGATTCCCGATGTTCCGGTGCTGGCCGTTACGGCAACCGCCACGCCGCAGGTGGTCGACGATATTCAGGACAAGCTCGAATTCCGCAAACGCAACGTTTTCCGCAAGAGTTTCGAGCGCAAAAACCTCATCTACCTTGTGCGCGAGGTTGACGACAAGCTTCGGTATATGCTGCGCATCATCAACCACATTCCGGGAACGGGTATTGTGTATGTGCGCAGCCGGGCAAAAACCAAGGAGATTGCCGATTTTCTGATGCAGAACAACATCAGCGCCGACTACTACAACGCCGGGCTCACAACCGAGGAGCGCGACGCCAAGCAGAACGCCTGGAAAAGCGGCGCCACACGCGTGATTGTGGCCACCAACGCCTTCGGAATGGGCATCGACAAGCCCGATGTACGGTTTGTCATCCACATTGACCTGCCCGACACGCTCGAAGCCTACTTTCAAGAGGCCGGACGCGCCGGACGCGACGAGAAACAGGCTTTTGCCGTAATGCTCTACAACAAGTCGGACCAGCGGAAACTTGAGCAGCGCACGGTTCAGACCTTCCCTCCCATCGACGAGATAAAACGCGTGTATGACAACCTTGGCAACTACTGCCAGCTGCCCATTGGCGAGGGCCAGGGCCGCAGCTTCGATTTCGACACGTTCAAGTTCACACAGCTCTATCGCTACAGCTCGATAACGGTGCATAACAGCCTGAAAATCTTGCAGCAATGCGGCTACATCGATTACAGCGAGGACGTGAACAACCCGTCGCGGGTGCTTTTCCTTGTCGAGCGCGACGACCTTTACAACTATCAGTCGGCTAACGCGCAGGAAGACAGCGTGATAAAGGTAATTCTGCGCACCACTAGCGGCGTTTTCACCGAGTACCGCCCCATTGACGAGAGTATGATTGCCACCCAGCTGAAATGCTCGCGGCAGACGGTTTACGAGCATCTGCTAAAGCTTGCAAAAGACAAGATTATCAGTTACATACCGCAGAACTCGCTGCCCCAGGTTTACTACACCGAGGAGCGCCTGCCGGTGAAAGCTCTCTACATCGGCCCCGACCACTATTTGGACCGTAAAAAGCTGTATGTGGATAAGATACAGGCGGTGGTGCGCTATGCCTCCGTGTTTGAATGCCGCGTGCAGCAGCTGCTGCGCTACTTCGGAATGACCGATGTGCCAATGTGCGGCACCTGCGATGTCTGCACCAGCCGCCACGAAACCGAAATGACCGAATTTGAGTTTCAGAACATCAAACAACTGATACTCAAACAAATATCAGAGAAACCAACAACCATCGGCAACCTGCCCGACACCATTAGCAAAGCTCCCGACAAGGTGAGCCGCGTTTTGCGCTGGATGCTCGACAACAGAGACCTGAAAGAAGACGACAACGGATTTCTAACCCCTATCGAACAATGAAACAGAAACTTACACCCCGCGACATACAGACAATTGTGAAACTCGGCCTTTGGGTGCTCGTCATCGCCTATCTGTGCTTTTCTTCGGGTGAGCGAATCAACGAGTTTAAAATCAATTCGTTAATCCCACTTTGGCTGAAGCCGTACACCGACAAGATTGTGCATTTCTGCCTGTTTTTCGGGCTGGCGTTCCTCATTAAATCGCTCTACTGGCAGAAAACCGTCGGCCTGAGGCCTTATTACATTCTTCTGGTGGCCGGTGTGGGCTACGCCGCTCTCACCGAGGTGATTCAGTACTACTTTATTCTTACGCGCAGCGGCGATGTGTTCGATTTCTTCTGCGACCTCACCGGAATGACCCTCTCGGTTTTTCTGTTCCCCTATTGGCCAAAGGCTGTGCGGTGGCTGCTGGGATGATGCTGGACGGGAATGGCAACTTGGAGTGAAAAAATTCAAGATTGCTCAGCGCAACCTCCATTTCAACCCGAACGTTATTCCGATGGGCAGAATAATATTGTTGCCGAAATCGTATCCATCGGCTTCAAGTTCGTGCTTGTAGATGTGCACAAAACTTATAAATCCGCAGGAAGCCACTTGGGCAACCTGCGGATTGATATGTTGTGGTAACACCATTGGCTGTGCGCTGCTCGTAGTTGTCGGCGTAGAGCGTTGTTGTGGTGTTTGAGCCGTTCACAAGCACTGTTTTGGTGCGCTGGTGGTCGGGGCCGTAGGTGATGGTGAGCGTGTTAGTGCCCTGCACCACGGTTGCCACCTTGTTGAAGGCGTTGTAGGTGAGGCTGGCCGCTCCCTGAATAAGGTTGTCGGTGTTCTCAACCTGCACCACGGCGTTTTTCTTGCCGGTGTCGTAGGTGTATTTGCCAATGCCGGTCTTGCTGGCAATGTTGCCGTTCAGCGCATAGCTTGTGCCGGTGTTGAGGCGATCGAACTGGTCATATTTGAATGTTT
>JAEEGJ010005956.1_pt1 | contig 37352 bp, 19 predicted proteins | sample 8958761 | NCBI WGS metagenome assembly JAEEGJ01 (sample SAMN16246546, study PRJNA631951) | gut metagenome | biome: gut microbiome; feature: rumen; material: RS-attached | host: Bos | place: Iran: Karaj | collected 2018-10
CACCATCGTTGGCAATACGCAGTACATCATCTTCGGCTCGTCGCTTAAAGACATTATAAAAAAGTAAAAAGGTAAATAAGTAAAAAACAAGTATAATCTAAACAACACAAAAATGGAAAAAAGAAGAATTTTTGTACTGACCGTGCTGTTATCATTATGTGCAGCAACGTTTGCGCAGGGGCTGAAAGATGTCTACAAGGACTACTTCCTGATTGGCGTTGCCGTAAACCAGCGCAATGTGACCAACGCTGAGCAGCAGGCTCTGATCAAGAGAGAGTTCAGCAGCATGACTGCCGAGAACGACATGAAGCCCGAACCCACGGAGCCCCGGCAGGGACAGTTCAACTGGGAGGGGGCCGACCGCATTGCCAACTTTGCCCGCCAGAATGGTATCAAGTTGCGCGGCCACTGCCTGATGTGGCATTCGCAGATAGGCCGCTGGATGACTGAGGACAACCCCACGAAGGAGGTGTTCTATCAGCGCATGAAGAACCATATCGAGGCCGTCGTTTCGCGCTATAAGGACGTGGTCTATGCCTGGGACGTGGTTAACGAGGCCATGACCGATGATGCCAACGCGCAGGATCCCTACCGCCAGTCGGTGATGTACAAGCTTTGCGGCGATGAATTCATTGCCAAGGCTTTCGAGTATGCTCACGCTGCCGACCCCAACGCGCTGCTCTTCTACAACGACTACAACGAGTGCGTCCCCGTAAAGAGCCAGCGTATATATAATATGGTGAAGAAGATGAAGGATGCCGGCGTGCCCATCCACGGCATCGGCATGCAGGGCCACTACAACATCTACGGCCCTAAGGAGGAGGATATCGACAAGGCACTGGAACTATATAAAAAGGTGGTCGACCACATCCACGTCACCGAACTTGACATCCGCGCCAATCAGGAGATGGGCGGTCAGCTGGCCTTCAGCCGTGACGGTGCTGCCGTCAATGACTCGCTGAAGCAGCACCTGGCCGACCAGTACGCCCGTGTGTTCCGCGTGTTCCGTAAGCACAAGGACGTCATCGACTGCGTGACATTCTGGAATCTCAGCGACCGAGACTCCTGGCTCGGGCAGAACAACTATCCGCTGCCCTTCGACGTAGACTACAAGCCGAAGATGGCCTACGAGTATATCCACGACATGAAGGCTCCGCTGTGGCAGATGCCCAACCGTCCGCCACGCCGTCCGAACCAGCAGGGACAGGGGCGCCGAAGTCAGCAGGCCGAGCAACGTGCCCCGTTCAAGCCTGAATTGGCATTTCCAGAGCTGGAAGGCGTGAAGGAGGACTTCGTTCCGTCGCCGAAGAACCAGCCGGGTCAGGAGTTCCCGATGGTCAACTCACAGGGCTACGCCCGCTTCCGTGTCGATATTCCCCATGCCGATGAGATTACCGTCAGCCTCGGACTGGGCGGTCGTGGAGGTACGAAACTCAAGAAAGCCTACGACGGCTCGTTCACAGGCCAGACCGAAGGTCCGTTGGACGAGGGCTTCCACTACTACCACCTGACCGTCGATGGCGGCATCGTCAACGACCCTGGTACGCTGAACTATTACGGTTCTACGCGCTGGGAGAGTGGTATCGAGATTCCTGCCCACGACCAGGACTTCTACGCGATGAAAAACGTGCCCCACGGCAATGTGCAGCAGGTACTGTTCTGGAGTGAGAGCACGCAGCAGGTGCGCCGCGCCTTTGTTTATACACCACCTACCTATGGCAAGGACAAGAAGAAGTATCCCGTGCTCTACCTGCAGCACGGATGGGGAGAGGACGAGACAGCATGGAGCAACCAGGGACACGCCAACCTCATTATGGACAATCTGATTGCCGAGGGTAAGGTCACACCATTTATCATCGTGATGACCTATGGCATGACCAACGAGGGCGGACGTGGACGCGGACGTGACCGCGGGGCCGTGGCAAAAGCCTTCGAGACGGTGCTCGTCGATGAGCTGGTTCCCTACATCGACTCGCACTTCAACACCATAGCCTGCCGCGAGAGCCGTGCCATGGCCGGGCTGTCGATGGGTGGCATGGAGACCAAGGCCATCACCCTCGCCCGTCCTGTCGTCTTCAGCTACTACGGTCTGCTCAGCGGCGGCACCTACATGCCTGCCGACCTGAAGATGGACGACAAGAGAGTGCCCAAACCCAAGCTCATCTTCGAGAGCTGTGGCTCGCGTGAGAGGCCTGACGGCATCGACGAGAGCGTCAAGGCACTCACCGCTGCTGGTCTGAACGCCGTGGGCTACATCTCGCCTAATACGGGCCATGAGTTCCTCACATGGCGTCGCAGTCTGAAGGAGCTTGCTCCGCTGCTGTTCAAATAGGACAAAAAAATAAAAAGAAAGATTATGAACAAACGTTGGGTATTAAAAGTACTGATCCTGTGGGTAACTTTGGTCGTCTCACCCGTTACGGCACAGGCGCAGACTTTCCGGATGAACGATGCAGGCTATTTCAATGCCGGCGGTACTGACGTGATGGCCTTTAGCGATTTCTATCCCGAGGGACACCAAGGGGGCGTCTGTGTCATCATGAATGGTCAGCGTATCGCTACCAACGGGGACATTCGCTTGGAAGCGACACCCGGCCAGTGGCAGCCCGTGCCCAAACAGTTGAACCGCAAAGTAGAGGGCAACCGCATTGTGACAACGCTCTGCTATCCAGACTCATCGCGCCACCTGACGGGGTTCAACCCAATGGTCTATCCAGACTATGCCTTCACTTATACTGTGACCATTGAGCCACAAGGACGAGGCATCGCCGTGACTGTCGATATTGACAAACCCGTGCCAGACTTCCTGTTGGGCAAGGTGGGCTTCAACTTCGAGTTCTTCCCTGGCTATCTGTTTGGAAAACCCTGGGTGATGGATAGTCAAAGCGGCATCTATCCTCAGCAGCCCAACTCTCCACTGTTGCAAGTCCCGACTAATCGCGGTCATGATGGCGACTATTTTGCGAATAAAGGTCTGAAGGCTGACCTCCATCAACTAGACGGTATAGGATATAGTCCGCTCCGAGCCGACGACATCATCAGCGCCCCATACGCAGAAGGCCGTAAGTTCACCTCGCGTCCCGATGACAAGAGTCAGAAACTGACCGTAGAATCATTCGCCGAGCCACTAAAGCTCTATGACGGACGAATGAACCACAACAACGGTTGGTTTGTGCTTCGCAGCGAGATTGCCAGGGGTGTGACAAAAGGCGCTGTACGTTGGTTGATTACCCCTGAGGTGGACCAGCAATGGCATTATCAGCCTGTCATACAGACCTCACAGATTGGTTATCAACCCAAACAGCAGAAACATATTGTCATTGAGACTGATCAGCGTGAGACCGCTTTAGGAAATGTTCAACTGCTACGCATCGACGGCGATGGAGAAACCGTTGCATGTACGATTACGCCCAAAGTGTGGGGGAATTTCCTGCGCTATCGTTATCTCACTGCCGATTTCTCTTACGTCACCACGCCTGGGCTCTATCAGGTGTGCTACGGAAGCAGCCGTTCCAGTGTGTTCCGTATTGCCGACGATGTTTACGACCGTGGTGTCTGGCAGCCTGTCGTCGAGTATTTCCTGCCGGTACAGATGTGTCACATGCGCGTGTCGGAGAAATACCGCATCTGGCACGATGCCTGTCACATGGATGATGCACTGATGGCCCAAATGGGCAACCATATTGACGGCTATGTCCAACAGCCAGGACTATCGAAGTATGCTGAGGGTGAGAAGGTACCAGGTGTTAATATTGGAGGCTGGCACGATGCAGGCGATTTCGACCTGCGCATCGAGTCGCAGGCTAGCGAAGCCTATATCCTTGCCCTCGCCTACGAGCAGTTCCATCCAAACATCGACGTAACGGCTATCGACCACCAACGACATCGGGTGGAGATCCATGAGCCTGATGGCAAGAACGATATTCTGCAACAGGTGGAGAATGGTGTTTTGACCGTCGTCCGCTCATATCAGTCGCTTGGTAGACTCTATCGCGGCATCATCTGTAACAGTCTGCGCCAATATGCGATGCTGGGCGATGCCGCAGCGATGACCGACGGAATCTCCGGCAATGCCGACGACCGTTGGATCTTCACTGAGGACAACTCCATGCGTGCACTCTCTACTGCTGCCCAGTTGGCTGGCGCAGCTCGTGTGCTGCGAGGGTTCAACGATGAACTCAGCAAGGAGTGTGAGCAGATTGCAGCGGATATTTATCAGCAAACGCCGACCAGCGGATTTCTGGTTGGCATGAAGCTTCAGACCGCAGTCGAACTCTTCCTCACAACTGACGATACAGCATATCTCGACTTTATCCTCAGTCAGCAGGAAGTGATTACTAAAAACATCGGAAGAACAGGCTGGTTTATGGCTCGCATAGCCAAACGCCTCGAGGCCCGTAAAGACAAGAAGGTCCGACAGTTTGTCACCGCCTTCCGCAACGCGCTTGCCGGCTATCGAACAACATTACAGAAAGAAGCAGCCGAGACACCTTACGGCGTTCCATACCGTCCCAGCATCTGGGGAGCCGGTTGGGACATCCAGCGTTTCGGCTTCGAGTATTACTTTCTGACCAATGCCTATCCAGACATCTTCCCAGCTGACATCGTCTATAGTGCACTCGATTTCATTCTCGGTTGTCATCCTGGCAGCAACGCTGCATCCTTTGCTTCAGGCGTAGGAGCCAAGTCAGCGACTGTGGCATACGGCTTGAACCGTGCCGACTGGTCATACATACCTGGTGGCGTCGTCTCAGGCACCGCCCTCATCCGCCCTAACTTTCCTGAACTGCTGGAATTCCCCTTCCTTTGGCAGCAGACGGAATACGTTCTCGGCGGCGGTTCCTCACACTACATGTTCCTGGTATTAGCTGCACAAAAATTGTTATAGTAGAATATGAAGAAATTATTAGTTCAAGGAGGGTTGATATGAAAAAGACGACGAACATGGACAGGAGATATTTCCTGAAGCGACTGGGTATCACGGCAGGCGGAGCTGTGGCTGCAATGGCTCTGGAACCGTTGAAAGCATGGGCTGGCGAAAAGAAACCCGCAGTCACACCCGCTGATGACAATCGTATGACCTACCGCGTACAGCACGGCTCGGGCGAGCGCATCTCGCTGCTGGGATTCGGCATGATGCGCCTGCCTGACGGTCAGGAGCAGGTGGACGAACTGGTGGACTATGCCATCGCCCACGGTGTGAACTATTTCGATACGGCACCAATGTACATGGGAGGTCGTTCGGAAGTATTGACGGGCAATAGCTTGAGCCGATTCCCCAGAGAGACGTATCATGTGGCTACGAAGATGTCGAACCAGAACCGCCGTCTGTGGAGCTACGATGATTCGAAGCGGATGTACGAACAGTCGTTCGAGCGTCTAAAAGTCGACTACATCGACTACTACCTGTTGCATAGCATCGGTGGAGGTATGGAGTCGTTGAAGGGCCGCTTCCTGGACAATGGCATTCTCGATTTCCTGCTGAAGGAACGTGAAGCTGGACGCATCAAGCATCTGGGATTCTCGTATCATGGTGATGTGCGCGACTTCGACTGGCTGCTGGACCGTCAGGAGGAATACCACTGGGACTTCGTACAGATTCAGATGAATTTCCTCGACTGGCGTCATGCGTCGCTGAAACAAGGACGCCGACATGATGCCGACGCAGAATATCTGTATGGAAAGCTGGAGAAGACGGGTGTTCAGGCTGTCATCATGGAGCCCCTGCGAGGTGGCGCCTTTGGCAGGATGGCCAGCGAGTTGGCAGACCAGTTGAAGGCTGTGCGTCCCGAAGACAGCACCGCCCGCTGGGCCTTCCGTTGGGTGGGGTCCTATCCGAACGTGCTAACCACGCTGAGTGGCATGAACCAGATGGAGCACCTGGTTGACAATGTGACCACCTTCTCTCCCCTCGAGTCATGTACAGAGGCTGAAAACAAATTGTTGGCCAATATCGCCGACCAGATGGCGGGTTTCCCCACCATTCCTTGCACCACCTGCGCTTACTGCATGCCCTGCCCCTATGGTGTGGATATCCCTGGCAATTTCAGTTTCTACAACGAGGCCGTCAACAATCACCTATTGCCCTTGCCCGAACCCACGGCTTCCGACTATGCAGAGCGTCAGCAGCGGTTTATGACCGACTATCGTGAGGCAATTCCTGCTGAGAGTCGAGCCAACCAGTGTGTCGACTGTGAAGCCTGCTTGCCGAAGTGTCCGCAGCAGATTCGCATCCCCAACCAGATGGGACGTATTGTCAGTCTATTGAGACATAACAAGAAATAAGTAAAGTAACTATGATACAGAATGGTATATTGCGTGTCGGCATTATCGGCACAGGATGGATTGCCGAGAAGGCAGCCATCACACTTAACGGACTTACGGAATGCGAGGCATACGCCGTAGGGTCACGGACATTGGAAAAGGCAGAGGCTTTTGCCAAGCAGTGGAACATTACGAAAGCATATGGTTCGTATGGCGAACTGATAGCCGACCCTGAGATCAACCTCATCTATATTGGTACGCCCCACTCACACCACTACGATGTGACACGGGAGGCTCTCTTAGCAGGTAAGCCATGTCTGGTAGAGAAGGCTTTTATGGCGAATGCCCGGCAGGCGGAGAGAATACTGACCATAGCCCATGAAAGACGAGTGTTCCTCGCGGAAGCTATCTGGACACGCTATCAGCCTGCTGTCGACATTGTTCAAAATCTGGTCAGTAGCGGACGCATCGGCACGCCACGCCTCGTCACAGCCACCTTAGGCTACTCGATGGGTGACAAACCCCGCATCATGCGTCCTGACCTTTGTGGCGGTGCGCTGCTCGACCTGGGTGTCTATGCACTGAACTTCGTGCGGATGTTCTTCCCTTCGAACATTATTAATATAGAGAGTCAATGCGTGAAGTCGAAGACAGGTATGGATCTGACTAACGCCATCACGCTGGTACTCGAAGACGGTATGCTGTGCAACCTTCAGTCGAGTGCAGCCTGCGTGGGTGACAACATCGGCGTTATTGCCGGAACGGAGGGCAACCTGATTATCGACAACATCAACAACCCACAAAAGATTACCGTCAACGGCCCCAATAGAACATACATCGACACCATCCATGTGCCCCAACAGATTACAGGCTACGAATATCAGTTCCTGGCTTGCCGTGAAGCCCTGATGGAAGGTCTTTTGGAGCCTCGTGAAATGCCACACGACGAAACCCTCTATATTATGCAAATCATGGATAGCCTCCGACAAAAATGGGGAGTACACTATCCGATGGATGACAATTAAAACATTAAATGAAGAAGACTTTATCGATATTATTTTTAGCCATGACGCTGTGCTTCGGCATGCACGATGCGTCAGCGCAGGATTACAACCGTTGGCTGACTATCAGCGGGCAATTGTTGGATGCAGAATTCCGCGAACCAATGATGCAGGCCACGGTGCAACTATTCACGACAACTGATAGTACTTTTGTCGGCGGGACGGTGAGCGACGACAAGGGCATCTTCATTGTTCAAGCTCCGTCGAACGGGACATACAAGTTGAAAATCACCTCCGTCGGCTTCCAGACTATTGAGCGCGAGGTAACGTTGCGAAGAAACCAGAACCAGGAACTTGGCGCGCTGATTATGTCGTCGGACGCCGTCATGCTGAAAGAAACGGTGGTAACGGGCCGTGCTGCTCAGGTTATTGCCAAGAAAGATACGCTTGTATACAACCCCGATGCCTACCGCACGCCTGAGGGTTCACCCATCGAGGAACTCATCAAACGCATGCCTGGCGCGGAGGTCGATGAGGACGGCAACATCACTATCAACGGAAAGCAAGTAAAAAAGATTTTGCTCGACGGTAAAGAGTTTATGCTCGGCGACACAGAGGCGGCACTGAAGAACCTGCCTGTGAATATCATCCAAAACGTGAAATTTTACGACCAGCAGAGTGACCAGGCACGAATCACCGGCATCGACGACGGCAATAAAGAAACAGTGCTTGACTTCACCATTAAGAAAGGCATGAATCACGGTTACATGACGAACCTCGATTTGGCAGGTGGCACTCATCACCGCTACGCCTCGCGCGGTATGGGAAGCTGTTTCACCGACAAGACACGCGTGATGGTCATTGGTAACCTCAACAACAAGGACGAGAACGCAGGCTGGTGGAACCGTCGTGGTCTTAACGCCCGTAAAATGCTGGGAACAAACCTGAACTACGACGATGGAAAGAAACTCAAGATTGACGCTAACTTCCGTTGGAACCACCGCGATGGTGACAATAAGAACGAGGTGGCACGCGAGGACTTCTACAGTCAAGACTATCGCACATTTACAAACAACAACTCGAAGAGTCTCACGCGCAGCAATAACTGGTGGGGCAACGTGCGCCTGGAGTGGAAACCTGACACGCTGACAACCCTGCTGATGCGTGCTAACGGCAATACTGGAACGAACGACGGCACCAGCGAATCATCCAGTGCCACATTCTCGGACGACCCCTATCTCTACGTTGCCGATCCGCTATCAGTCGATGGCATTGGCACGATGAACAGCCTCGACAAGGCAGTGAACCACAACAAACAGGCCAGCCTGACCTACGGCGAGAACCGTAACTTCTGGGCGATGCTGCAACTCTTTCGACGGCTGAATGCAAGGGGCCGTAACGTCATACTGCGTGTAGAGACCAGTGGCGGTCGTAGTGAACAGCGCAACGCATCTGACAACGAGGTACATCTGTTTCAGAAGAAAAACCAGATGGGGCAGGATTCCACCTACTTCACTGCTCGCTACAACAATACGCCAGGCAACAGCAGCGGCTATGTAGCCAGAGTTACCTACAGCGAGCCATTGTGGAAAGGTGCCCACTTACAGGGAAGTTATGAGTTACGTTACAGCCAGAACAAGAGCGACCGCAAGACCTACGACTTCAGCCATATGCCCGTGAACCCCTTTGCCGGCATTGAACCCGAATACCGCGACTGGGATCCCTGGATTGGCCACATCGCTCCCGATGCCCAATACCCAACCACCGACGACCCCCTTTCTCCGTTCCTTGACCGCGCGCTCAGCCGCTATTCAGAATATAAGAACTACACCCACAACCTACGCCTGATGTTACGTTATAAAGAGGAGAAATACGACTATAACATCGGTTTCCTCGTACAGCCACAGCACTCAAACTACATTCAGGACTATCGAGGCATCTATGTAGACACCATCCGAAACGTTACCAATCTGACACCAACGTTTGATTTCCACTACAACTTCAGCGATCAAAGCATGTTGCGTGTACAATACAGAGGTGACACGCAGCAACCCGACATCAGCCAGTTGCTCGACATTACCGACGACTCAAATCCGCTTTATATCACGCAGGGTAATCCCGGACTAAAGCCGCAGTTCACCAACACGCTGAATCTCTACTATAACAACTACATCACACGCTACAAACGCTCCATCGTAGTTTATGCCAATTATCGCCATATACGCAACGCCATCTCGAACCTTGTACGCTACAATCCTGAGACGGGCGGTAGCATCTCGAGGCCCGAGAATATCAATGGCAATTGGAACATGAACGGCGGATTCACCTTCAACACTGCCATTGATTCGACAGCCCACTGGAATGTAGGCACCGATACCCGTGCACGCTATAACAATTTTGTAAGTTATGTTGCTCAACCAAAGGTCGATGCAGAGAAAAATACGACGCGCAGTATCAACGTCTCACAGCGCCTGAGCTTGAGCTATCGCAACGACTGGCTCGAAGTGACCCTAGACGGATGGTGCAACTATCAACATTCACGGAATGAATTGCAACCGACAGCCAATCTCAATACGTGGCAGTTCAATTACGGTGGACAGTTTCTCGTACGCCTGCCCTACGACTTCGAGATTTCCAGCAACATCCACGAACGCAGTCGTCGAGGCTACAACGACCCGTCGTCGAACACCAACGAACTGCTTTGGAATGGTCAGGTATCAAAGACGCTTCTTCGCGACAAGTCGCTTATTGTCGCCCTGAACTTTTACGACCTCCTTGGCCAGCAGTCGAACTACGAACGCTGGGTAAATGCCAGCGGACGCAGCGATACCCGCTACAATAGCATCAACAGCTATGCTATGCTCCACGTCCGCTATCGCCTGAATATGTTCGGAGGCAAGAAAGATACCGAAGGACGCTACGACAAGAAATGGGGTAATCGCGACCAACGACGTTAAGAATTTGGAAGTTTCAAAGCTTTTTCGTATATTTGCCAACAGTTAATTTAAAACAACATATATGAAGGATTTTAATTATTTCGCACCTACCGAAGTAGTATTCGGTAAACAGAGTGAGGATCAGGTAGCTGCTCTCGTGAAGAAATATGGTGGCACGAAAGTGCTGGTACACTATGGTGGTAAGAGTGCCGTGCGCTTTGGTTTGCTCGACAAGATCTGCGGTCTTCTGTGCGATGGTGGTATTGAGTTTGTAACGCTGGGCGGTGTAGTACCCAATCCCCGTTTGTCCCTTGCCAAGAAGGGCATCGAATTGTGCCGTCAGGAGGGGGTTGATTTCATTCTTGCCGTAGGCGGTGGCAGCGTCATTGATTCTGCCAAGTGTATCGCATACGGTGTCTGCATGGCCGAGGATGTTTGGGACCTGTATCTGGGTAAGGCCGATGCTCCCAAGACGATGCTGCCTGTAGCATCGGTTCTGACCATCCCTGCCGCTGGCAGCGAGATGAGTGAGGCCTCGGTTATTACCAATGAGGATGGCGACGTGAAGTTGGGATACTCGAACGACATGTCTCGTCCCAAGTTTGCCATCATGAACCCCTGTCGTACCTTTACCTTGCCGCCCTATCAGACAGCAGCAGGTGTAACAGATATGTTGATGCACATCTTTGAGCGCTACTTCACCAAGGACGACGATATGGACCTGACCACCGATCTGGCCGAGGCCACCATGCGCCGCATCAAGACTGCTGTGTTCGATGTACTGAAGAATCCTGAGGATTATCGTCAGCGCGCTCAGATCATGTGGGGCGGCAGTGTAGCCCATTGGGGACTGCTGGGCAAGGGTGTTCAAGAAGACTGGGCTACCCATCAGTTGGAACACGAACTCAGCGGTATGTTCGATGTAACCCATGGTGCCGGTCTGGCAGCCATCTGGCCCAGCTGGGCTCGTTACACCATGCACGAGAATCTGCGTCGCTTTGTGCGCTTCGCCGTTAATGTGATGGATGTGCCAAATGACTTTACCGATCCCGAGGGCACTGCCTTGAAGGGCATCGAGGCCGTAGAGCGTTTCTACCACGCCATTGGCATGCCTATCAACATCAAGGAACTCATCGGCCGCGACATCACCGATGATGAGATTAAGGAGATGACTCGCAAGTGCAGCCGCGACTATACTGCCACCTGTGGCGGTCTGAAGGTGCTCAACGCAGAAGACATGGAAACAATCTACAAAATGGCAAGAGGATGAAGATATTAATCATCGGTGGCACAGGCACCATCAGCAGTGCCATCACTAGGCAACTTGCAGCCAGCAACCATGAGCTATGGCTGCTAAATCGCGGTAACAGAAGTGACGAGATTCCGCAGAACGTACGTTTGGTGACGGGCGACATCAACAATCGCCCTGATGAAGTGGTAGCAAAACTTGCTGGCGAGACCTTCGATGCCGTATGCGAATTTATCGGTTTTCTGCCTGAGCAGGTGGAGCGCGACATCCGCCTTTTCGCCGGACGCACCCGTCAGTACGTCTTTATCAGTTCGGCTTCGGCTTACAACAAGCCCGTACGCCAGCACGTTATCACCGAGGGCACGTCGTTAGCCAATCCCTATTGGGAGTATTCGCGCAACAAGATTGCCTGCGAGGACCTGCTCATGAAAGCCTATCGCGATGATGGTTTCCCTGTGACGATTGTTCGCCCCAGCCATACCTATTGTGAACGCGGCGTACCAGTCAGCGTCCATGGCCCTAAGGGCAGTTGGCAGGTACTAAAGCGCATGATGGAGGGCAAGCAGGTTATCGTTCACGGTGATGGCAGTTCGCTTTGGACACTCACGTGGAACGAGGACTTTGCCCGTGGCTTCATCGGACTGTTAGGCAATCCACAAGCCATTGGCGAGCCTTTCCAGATTATGAGTGACGAGTCGCTGACCTGGAACCAGATTTACCAGACTGTTGCCGACGCCCTTGGCGTTGAGTTTAAGCCCTGTTATATATCTTCCAGCTATCTGGCTAAAGTATCCCCTAAAGCATGGGATTTCGAAGGCAACCTATTGGGCGACAAGGCCTGCACCGTAGTCTTCGACTGTAGCAAACTGAAACGTGCCGTTCCTGACTTCTGCGCCACGACACCATTCCACGAGGGTGTACGCCGCGCCATAGACTATATCCTCGCCCACCCAGAAGCACAAACCGAGGATCCTAAGTTCGATGCCTGGTGCGACCGAGTCATCAAAACGCTACAAATAAAAGTATTAGAACTAATATAGACAATTATGCGAAGAAGGATTTTAAGCCTTATGGCAATGATTTTTGTGTTGAACTTATCGGCACAGAGTATCTATGATATCAAGGTAAAGGACGATGTTGATCAGGAAATTTCACTCTCTGACTACAAAGGGAAGGTGCTGCTGATAGTAAACACCGCTACCCGCTGTGGATTTACGCCTCAGTACAAGGAACTAGAGGCACTCTACGAAAAGTATCATGCCGAGGGTTTGGAAATCCTCGACTTCCCATGCAACCAGTTTGGTGAGCAGGCTCCTGGAACGATTCAGGAGATCCACCAGTTCTGCACGGCCAACTTCGACATCCAGTTCCCGCAGTTTGACAAGATTGACGTAAACGGGGCTAATGAGTCACCGCTATACACCTATCTGAAATCACAGAAAGGTTTCTCTGGTTTCGACCTCAATGACCAGAGAGGTAAGATGATGGACGAGATGCTCCGCAAGCAGGATGCCGACTACGACAAGAAGAGCGACATCAAGTGGAACTTCACCAAGTTCCTCGTCTCTCGCGATGGCCGAGTGGTGAAACGTTACGAACCGACAGATAAGATAAACGACATCGAGGCTGACATCACCAGAGAACTGAACCCTGTGCTGAGCAGCATTATGACACGCACCAGCATACGCAAGTACACAGATCAGCCTGTGTCTAAGGCTGACATCGAGACACTTCTGCGTGCAGGTATGGCGGCTCCCACTGCAGTTAACAAACAGCCCTGGCATTTCGTTGTCGTCACCGACAAAGCAAAACTGAAGGAATTGGCTGGCAACCGTGGCCGCATGCTGGAACAGTGTGCATTGGCCATTGTCGTTTGCGGTAATATGGACAAGGCTCTGTCGGGCAAAGGTCAGGCCTATTGGATTCAGGACTGCTCTGCAGCAACAGAAAACATCCTGCTTACAGCCCATGCACTCGGACTTGGTGCAGTATGGACAGGTGTTTATCCCATGGACGACCGTGTGGCTAATGTCTCAAAGGCTGTCAAACTGCCAGAGACCATCATCCCGCTTTGCGTTATTGCCATTGGCCATCCTGCTGAGAGTCCCACACCAAAGGACAAGTGGAAGCCAGAGAACGTATCGTATAACGAGTTTGGCGGAAAGACAGAGTAACATCTAAATAGAGTCAAAGCCCCGACCTGCATTGTGAAGTGCAAGCCGGGGCTTCTTTGCATATATTATCCCATGAAGAATAGACTGACACCAAGAACTGAGATGACGGCACCGAGTACGGACCGCCAGGTAATCTTCTGGTGGAACAGCCAGTAGGAGGGCAAGATGATAATGATGGGTGTCAGTGCCATCAATGTGGAAGCGATGCCAGCACTGGTGTACTGAACAGCCATCAGCGAGAATCCTACACCTACAAATGGGCCGAAGATGGTAGTGGCAGTAGCAACGGTCATCCCCTTTCGGTCATGCAGGGCCTCACGTAGGGGGCTAAAACCTTCACGGAAATAGAGCAGAAGACTGAAACCGATGATGCCCACAATGCACCTCAGGAAGTTGGCACTAAAGGGAACAAGCCAGTCCGGCATCGTTCCTGTTTCATAATGGTCCATGCCAATCTTACTCAACACAAGCCCTACACCCTGACAGAGAGCTGCACCGATAGCAAAGAGTACACCGTTAAGTGGTAATTTCAGCGAGACTTTATGATGCTCGCCACGGCCTAACACAGAAATACCAATACCGATTAGTGTGATGAACATGGCGACAATACTCATGGGTGTCATCTGTTGCCCCAAGGTAATCCATGCCATCAAGGCTGCAGCCAATGGTGCCAGCGTCATGAACAACTGACCATAGCGCGAGCCGATGATAATATAACACTGGAATAGACAGAAGTCACCTATGACATAGCCAACGACACCCGAAAACAACATCCATCCACAGGCCTCTAACGAACCGACGGGTGGAAGAGGTGTGCCAACCACAACGCAAAACAGCACCACAGAAAATAGCAGTGCCAACGCCATACGAAGCACATTCAACGTTAGGTTGCCCAACCGCTTACTGCCAAATTCGCTCAACAGCGCAGTGGCCGTCCATGAGAAAGCCACACCAATGGAAATCAGTTCTCCTATGTAAGTCACTTTGCAAAGGTATGAAAAATTACCGAAGATCATTCCTTTTTAGGCGTGTTTTTTTCGTTTTGACACCAAGGCTGTGTGTTTTCTCAACAATTATTCGTATTTTTGCATGACATTTCATCGTAGTGTATGCAAAAGTATCAAAAAATAGTGTCAAAGAGTTATGTGTGGCTCGGGATTGTAGGTGCACTGATTATGGTCTACCCTAACCTGGTCTACATCCCGTGGCATATGGAGTGGCCCTGCGTGCAAGAGCATCTGTGGATATACTGGAGTTTCCACGTGTTTCGTTTCTGCTACTTCGCCATGTTTTTTATGCTGGTTTATCGTTTGAACACAGTAGAGAAATGGAGCCTAGGAAAACGATTGACTGTGAGTTTTGGTGTTGGGGTAGTAGCCTATGCCCTGTTTGCACTTATCAGCTATTCGCTATCGGATTATGGTGTATACGACAGGATTGGCACCATGCTCATCCTGAAATTTGTGGCCCTTTACGGACTTGGTGTTCTGACTGGTCATATCTCGTTGCTGAAAGACGAGCAAGACCGCATGGCAACAGAAGTAGAGCAGTTGCGTACGGAGAATCTGCAGAGCCAGTATGCAGCGCTGGCAGGACAGATTAACCCCCACTTCTTCTTCAACTCGCTGAGTGGCATATCGTCGTTGGTCCGTGGCGGTGATAGCAAGCGTACGCTGGAATACATCGACGAACTCTCTGACGTGTTCCGTTATACCCTGCAGAGCAGCGACAAGGGTATGGTGCCGCTGAGCGACGAGCTGGACTTTGCCGAATCGTTCCGTTACGTGCTCGAAGTGCGCTATGCCGGCAAGCTGACTTTCGACATCCAGATAGGCGATCAACACAAAACTCAATATATGCTCCCCGTGCTTACCCTGTTACCAGTGATTGAGAACGTCATCGTGCATAACTGCATCGACTCAGCACACGCGATGACCATCTCCATCACCATCAACGAGCACGGGGAACTCGTGGTAAGTAACCCTGTCTATCCCAAGCAGCAACCACTGAGGACCAATGGTACGGGGCTGAAGAATCTGGCTAACCGCCTGGAACTGATGGCAGGCCGCAAGCTACGGGTGGAAAGTAGTGAAAATCGCTTTACCGTCTATATTCCATTGAAATGAAAGTATTGATAGTAGAAGACGAGACCTCAAGCTACGAAAACCTTCTTAGCATACTTAGAGAGGTGGCTCCCATGACAGAAGTAGTGGGTAACACGGAGAGTGTGGCCGAGACCGTACGTTGGTTGAACGAGAACCAGAGTCCGGACCTTATTTTCATGGACATTCACTTGAGCGACGACTCTGCTTTTGCCATTTTCAGTCAGACGGAAGTCAAGGTACCCATCATCTTTACAACAGCCTACGACCAATATGCGCTCGATGCATTTCACGTGAACAGCATCGAATATCTGCTAAAACCCATCAAAGCCAAGGATGTGCGGCGCGCTATTGACAAGTTCCACATGTTGAGCAACATAGACCTTGCTGCATACCTTGGCAGAATGGGCTCGCTGGTGCCCGAGCCTCGTTGGCAGAGTCGCCTATTAGTGCCTCATCGCGACATGCTTGTCCCAGTGAATGTGGCCGACATTGCCTATATTTTTTCAACGGATAAAAACACCACCATCGGTATGAACAACGGCGAACAGCTGGGGTATAACAAGTCGCTTGAGTCCATTCTGTCGACACTCGACCCGCAACAGTTTTTCCGCGCCAACAAGCAGTTTGCCATCAATCGCGACAGTGTTGAGAAGATTACCGTCTGGTACGACAGCCGGCTGTTGCTTACCCTTACTGCAGCCACTCCCGAGCGTCTGTTTATCAGTAAGAACCGGGCTGCAGAGTTCAAACAATGGATGACGGGAGGGAGATAAAGTGAAGAGTGAAAAGTGAAGAGTGAATAATTTGCTACCGCAGTAAAAAAAATATGAAGAGATTATTATCAACTACCATTTTCCTTGTATGCTGTGCTTCGTTGATGGCACAGGATCTAAAACTGAACGACCTTGAATATTTCGAGCGTCAGGGTGTGAACGTGCTGGTGTTCAGCAACAGTTTCAACGGTGGATTCAATGACGAGAAGAACTCGGGCATCGAGATCATCCACCACGGTGTACGCACCATTCAGGGCGGCGCCGTCCGACTGAACAAGACACCAGAACAGTGGGATTTGGTACCAAAGATGACAAATCGTAAGGTAGACCATGAGAAAGGAAGCATCGAAGTAACGATGCGCTACGATGCCACTGCTTTGGGTGGTGCTACTGCTGGTTTTAATGAGGATTTCGATAGTCGTGTTGTGGTAACAGCTAAAGGCAAGGCCGTCGAGATTGCTGTATGGCTCGACAAACCTGTACCCGAGAAATTGGCTGGTGAAGCTGGCTTCAATCTGGAATTTTTGCCATCGCAATACTGGCTGAAGACGTTTACGATGGACGGTCGTCTGAACCGATTCCCACGCTATGCCACCAGTCAGACCGTCACTCGTCCGAACAGCGAGAAGCCCCGTCAGTTTAAGGGTTTCAAGACTTACGACGATCGTGGTACTGAGCAATTCGTAGACCCTTGCCCCATCGAGACAGGCCATAGCATCACAATGGCTACGGAATCCCCAGAGCGCATGATTCGCATCAGTAGCGATGATGCTGAGCTGGAACTGTACGACGGACGTATGCTGGCACAAAATGGCTGGTTTGTGTTGCGCAGCGTGCTGCCGAAGGGTAAGACGGGTAAGGTCGTCACGTGGACCGTGGAGCCTCATGCCATTCCTGGGTGGATTCGTGAGCCGAACATCGGATTCTCGCAGATAGGCTACACTCCCGAACAGCCAAAGGTGGCCGTCATCGAATTAGACAAACAAGACAAGACTCACGCCACAGCCTCGCTGATGCGCATCAAGGACGACGGTACGACGGAACAGGCCTTCAAGGGCAATATTCAGGAATGGGGCCCATATTATAAATATAATTATGTAAAGTTCGACTTTTCGTCGGTCAGACAGCCAGGCATCTACTTCATTCAGTATGGCAACACCAAAACTAACAATTTTCTGATTGACGATCATGTTTATGACAAAATTACCGACGCAACTACCGATGTATGGGTGCCCATTCACATGAACCACATGTACGTCACCGAAGGTTACCGCACGTGGCACGGAGAACCGTTCAAGGAGGGCTACCTGCAGGCACCGCCGAGCGACCACTTCGACTTACACTCGCAGGGTACAACCGACACGAAGTACAAGCCGCTGGAACTGATACCTAGCCTGAACATCGGCGGATTCTTCGATGCCGGCGACTTCGACATCGAGACAAGTTCAAACATCAACGTGGTGCAGAACCTCATCCGTGCCTGGGAGCTCTTCAAACCTCAGCGCGATGAGACCTTCGTCAGCCAAGAACAGCGTTATGTGGAGTTGCACAGGCCTGACGGCGTACCCGACATTCTGCAGTTCATCGAACACGGCATTCTGAACCTCGTGGCACAGGCAGAACAGATAGGACACATGGCCTCGACACTGTCGAACTCCGTACTCGACAACTACCACCACCTGGGCGATGCTGCATCGATTACCGACGGTCTGCACTACGACCCATCACTGAAGCCCTACGAGGTGAGCGCCGACGGCAAGCGCAGCGGTACGCCCGACGACATGTGGGCTTTCACCACCCGCAACCCGCGACTCGACTTGCAGGCGGCAGGTGTATTCACATCGGCTGCTCGTGTACTTCGTGGCTACAACGACAAACTGGCTGACAGGGTGCAAAAGCAGGCTGACCGTTTGAATAAGGAGGCAAAGGAGTTGATAGCCAAGAACCCACGTCGGCGCGACAGACAGGCCGAAGCCGACAACGACTGGTTGACGGGTACAGGCGACGGAAATTATAGGAATGTTGCGCGTAATCTGCAGACGATACTCGACAGCATTCCCATGAAGGATGCCGCCTATAAAGAGAAGCTGCGTCCTGCCGTTCAGCAATATGCTGAATACATCCGTTCGTTCGACAAGCAGAATCCATACGGAGTGCCTATCGGACTAGGCAACTGGGCGGGAGTAAATGCCGTGCTGAACTTCGGCATCACTGTCAACTGCGCCCACCTCTACTATCCCGATATCGTCAGCAAGGACGAAATCTATCGTGTGGCTAACTGGCTCTACGGCTGTCATCCTTACCACAATTATTCGTTTGTCGCCGTGGTTGGTGCAACCCGTCCGAAGCAAGTGTTCTATGGCAACAACCGTGCCGACTTCTCGTTCATTCCTGGTAACGTCGCCCCCGGTCTACTGTTCCGTAAGCCTGACCACTTTGAGAACTACGACGACTGGCCCTTCCTGTGGGGACAGAACGAGGGCACCATCGCCGGCAATACGCAGTACATCATCTTCGGCTCGTCGCTTAAAGACATTATAAAAAAGTAAAAAGGTAAATAAGTAAAAAACAAGTATAATCTAAACAACACAAAAATGGAAAAAAGAAGTATTTTTGTACTGACCGTGCTGCTCACCGTTTGTGCAGCAACGTTTGCGCAGGGACTGAAGGACGCATACAAGGACTACTTCCTGATTGGCGTAGCCGTGAACCAGCGCAATGTGACCAACGCAGAGCAGCAGGCGCTGATCAAGCGGGAGTTCAGCAGCATGACTGCCGAGAACGACATGAAGCCCGAGCCGACGGAACCGAGGCAGGGACAGTTCAACTGGGAGGGCGCCGACCGCATCGCCAACTTCGCGCGCCAGAACGGCATCAAGTTGCGCGGTCACTGCTTGATGTGGCACTCGCAGATTGGCCGATGGATGACCAGCGACACCCCCACGAAGGAGGTCTTCTACCAGCGTATGAAGAACCACATTGAGGCTGTAGTGAACCGTTACAAGGACGTGGTCTATGCCTGGGACGTGGTGAACGAGGCGATGACCGACGATGCCAACGCACAGGACCCCTACCGCCAGTCGGTGATGTACAAGCTCTGCGGCGACGAGTTCATTGCCAAGGCCTTTGAGTATGCCCATGCCGCCGACCCCAAGGCGCTGCTCTTCTACAACGACTACAACGAGTGCGACCCCGTGAAGAGCCAGCGTATTTATAATATGGTGAAGAAGATGAAGGACGCCGGTGTGCCCATCCACGGCATCGGCATGCAGGGCCACTACAACATCTACGGCCCGAAGGAGGAGGACATCGACAAGGCCCTCACGCTCTACAAGCAGGTGGTCAGCCACATCCACGTCACCGAGCTCGACATCCGCGCCAACCAGGAGATGGGCGGTCAGCTGGCCTTCAGCCGCGACGGGGCTGCCGTTACCGACTCGCTGAAGCAGTTCCTGGCCGACCAGTACGCCCGCGTGTTCCGCGTCTTCCGCAAGCACAAGGACGTCATCGACTGCGTGACCTTCTGGAACCTCAGCGACCGCGACTCGTGGCTCGGGCAGAACAACTACCCCCTGCCCTTCGATGCGGACTACAAGCCCAAGATGGCCTACGAGTACATCCGCGACATGAAGGCGCCGCTGTGGCAGATGCCCAACCGTCCGCCGCGCCGTCCGAACCAAGGCCAGCAGGGGCAAGGCCGTCAGGGCCAGCGCCGTCAGGGTCAGCAGGCCCAGCGCGCCCCGTTCAAGCCCGAGCTGGCCTTCCCCGAGCTGGAGGGCGTGAAGGAGGACTTCGTTCCATCACCGAAAAACCAGCCCGGTCAGGAATTCCCGATGGTCAACTCGCAGGGCTACGCCCGCTTCCGCGTCGATATTCCCCACGCCGATGAGGTCACCGTCAGCCTCGGACTGGGTGGTCGTGGCGGCACGAAGCTCAAGAAAGCCTACGACAGCTCGTTTACCGGCCAGACCGAAGGCCCGCTCGACGAGGGCTTCCACTACTACCACCTGACCGTCGACGGCGGCACCGTCAACGACCCTGGTACGCTGAACTATTACGGTTCTACGCGCTGGGAGAGTGGTATCGAGATTCCTGCCCACGACCAGGACTTCTACGCGATGAAAAACGTGCCCCACGGCAATGTGCAGCAGGTACTGTTCTGGAGTGAGAGCACGCAGCAGGTGCGCCGCGCCTTTGTTTATACACCACCTACCTATGGCAAGGACAAGAAGAAGTATCCCGTGCTCTACCTGCAGCACGGATGGGGAGAGGACGAGACAGCATGGAGCAACCAGGGACACGCCAACCTCATTATGGACAATCTGATTGCCGAGGGTAAGGTCACACCATTTATCATCGTGATGACCTATGGCATGACCAACGAGGGCGGACGTGGACGCGGACGTGACCGCGGGGCCGTGGCAAAAGCCTTCGAGACGGTGCTCGTCGATGAGCTGGTTCCCTACATCGACTCGCACTTCAACACCATAGCCTGCCGCGAGAGCCGTGCCATGGCCGGGCTGTCGATGGGTGGCATGGAGACCAAGGCCATCACCCTCGCCCGTCCTGTCGTCTTCAGCTACTACGGTCTGCTCAGCGGCGGCACCTACATGCCTGCCGACCTGAAGATGGACGACAAGAGAGTGCCCAAACCCAAGCTCATCTTCGAGAGCTGTGGCTCGCGTGAGAGGCCTGACGGCATCGACGAGAGCGTCAAGGCACTCACCGCTGCTGGTCTGAACGCCGTGGGCTACATCTCGCCTAATACGGGCCATGAGTTCCTCACATGGCGTCGCAGTCTGAAGGAGCTTGCTCCGCTGCTGTTCAAATAGGACAAAAAAATAAAAAGAAAGATTATGAACAAACGTTGGGTATTAAAAGTACTGATCCTGTGGGTAACTTTGGTCGTCTCACCCGTTACGGCACAGGCGCAGACTTTCCGGATGAACGATGCAGGCTATTTCAATGCCGGCGGTACTGACGTGATGGCCTTTAGCGATTTCTATCCCGAGGGACACCAAGGGGGCGTCTGTGTCATCATGAATGGTCAGCGTATCGCTACCAACGGGGACATTCGCTTGGAAGCGACACCCGGCCAGTGGCAGCCCGTGCCCAAACAGTTGAACCGCAAAGTAGAGGGCAACCGCATTGTGACAACGCTCTGCTATCCAGACTCATCGCGCCACCTGACGGGGTTCAACCCAATGGTCTATCCAGACTATGCCTTCACTTATACTGTGACCATTGAGCCACAAGGACGAGGCATCGCCGTGACTGTCGATATTGACAAACCCGTGCCAGACTTCCTGTTGGGCAAGGTGGGCTTCAACTTCGAGTTCTTCCCTGGCTATCTGTTTGGAAAACCCTGGGTGATGGATAGTCAAAGCGGCATCTATCCTCAGCAGCCCAACTCTCCACTGTTGCAAGTCCCGACTAATCGCGGTCATGATGGCGACTATTTTGCGAATAAAGGTCTGAAGGCTGACCTCCATCAACTAGACGGTATAGGATATAGTCCGCTCCGAGCCGACGACATCATCAGCGCCCCATACGCAGAAGGCCGTAAGTTCACCTCGCGTCCCGATGACAAGAGTCAGAAACTGACCGTAGAATCATTCGCCGAGCCACTAAAGCTCTATGACGGACGAATGAACCACAACAACGGTTGGTTTGTGCTTCGCAGCGAGATTGCCAGGGGTGTGACAAAAGGCGCTGTACGTTGGTTGATTACCCCTGAGGTGGACCAGCAATGGCATTATCAGCCTGTCATACAGACCTCACAGATTGGTTATCAACCCAAACAGCAGAAACATATTGTCATTGAGACTGATCAGCGTGAGACCGCTTTAGGAAATGTTCAACTGCTACGCATCGACGGCGATGGAGAAACCGTTGCATGTACGATTACGCCCAAAGTGTGGGGGAATTTCCTGCGCTATCGTTATCTCACTGCCGATTTCTCTTACGTCACCACGCCTGGGCTCTATCAGGTGTGCTACGGAAGCAGCCGTTCCAGTGTGTTCCGTATTGCCGACGATGTTTACGACCGTGGTGTCTGGCAGCCTGTCGTCGAGTATTTCCTGCCGGTACAGATGTGTCACATGCGCGTGTCGGAGAAATACCGCATCTGGCACGATGCCTGTCACATGGATGATGCACTGATGGCCCAAATGGGCAACCATATTGACGGCTATGTCCAACAGCCAGGACTATCGAAGTATGCTGAGGGTGAGAAGGTACCAGGTGTTAATATTGGAGGCTGGCACGATGCAGGCGATTTCGACCTGCGCATCGAGTCGCAGGCTAGCGAAGCCTATATCCTTGCCCTCGCCTACGAGCAGTTCCATCCAAACATCGACGTAACGGCTATCGACCACCAACGACATCGGGTGGAGATCCATGAGCCTGATGGCAAGAACGATATTCTGCAACAGGTGGAGAATGGTGTTTTGACCGTCGTCCGCTCATATCAGTCGCTTGGTAGACTCTATCGCGGCATCATCTGTAACAGTCTGCGCCAATATGCGATGCTGGGCGATGCCGCAGCGATGACCGACGGAATCTCCGGCAATGCCGACGACCGTTGGATCTTCACTGAGGACAACTCCATGCGTGCACTCTCTACTGCTGCCCAGTTGGCTGGCGCAGCTCGTGTGCTGCGAGGGTTCAACGATGAACTCAGCAAGGAGTGTGAGCAGATTGCAGCGGATATTTATCAGCAAACGCCGACCAGCGGATTTCTGGTTGGCATGAAGCTTCAGACCGCAGTCGAACTCTTCCTCACAACTGACGATACAGCATATCTCGACTTTATCCTCAGTCAGCAGGAAGTGATTACTAAAAACATCGGAAGAACAGGCTGGTTTATGGCTCGCATAGCCAAACGCCTCGAGGCCCGTAAAGACAAGAAGGTCCGACAGTTTGTCACCGCCTTCCGCAACGCGCTTGCCGGCTATCGAACAACATTACAGAAAGAAGCAGCCGAGACACCTTACGGCGTTCCATACCGTCCCAGCATCTGGGGAGCCGGTTGGGACATCCAGCGTTTCGGCTTCGAGTATTACTTTCTGACCAATGCCTATCCAGACATCTTCCCAGCTGACATCGTCTATAGTGCACTCGATTTCATTCTCGGTTGTCATCCTGGCAGCAACGCTGCATCCTTTGCTTCAGGCGTAGGAGCCAAGTCAGCGACTGTGGCATACGGCTTGAACCGTGCCGACTGGTCATACATACCTGGTGGCGTCGTCTCAGGCACCGCCCTCATCCGCCCTAACTTTCCTGAACTGCTGGAATTCCCCTTCCTTTGGCAGCAGACGGAATACGTTCTCGGCGGCGGTTCCTCACACTACATGTTCCTGGTATTAGCTGCACAAAAATTGTTATAGTAGAATATGAAGAAATTATTAGTTCAAGGAGGGTTGATATGAAAAAGACGACGAACATGGACAGGAGATATTTCCTGAAGCGACTGGGTATCACGGCAGGCGGAGCTGTGGCTGCAATGGCTCTGGAACCGTTGAAAGCATGGGCTGGCGAAAAGAAACCCGCAGTCACACCCGCTGATGACAATCGTATGACCTACCGCGTACAGCACGGCTCGGGCGAGCGCATCTCGCTGCTGGGATTCGGCATGATGCGCCTGCCTGACGGTCAGGAGCAGGTGGACGAACTGGTGGACTATGCCATCGCCCACGGTGTGAACTATTTCGATACGGCACCAATGTACATGGGAGGTCGTTCGGAAGTATTGACGGGCAATAGCTTGAGCCGATTCCCCAGAGAGACGTATCATGTGGCTACGAAGATGTCGAACCAGAACCGCCGTCTGTGGAGCTACGATGATTCGAAGCGGATGTACGAACAGTCGTTCGAGCGTCTAAAAGTCGACTACATCGACTACTACCTGTTGCATAGCATCGGTGGAGGTATGGAGTCGTTGAAGGGCCGCTTCCTGGACAATGGCATTCTCGATTTCCTGCTGAAGGAACGTGAAGCTGGACGCATCAAGCATCTGGGATTCTCGTATCATGGTGATGTGCGCGACTTCGACTGGCTGCTGGACCGTCAGGAGGAATACCACTGGGACTTCGTACAGATTCAGATGAATTTCCTCGACTGGCGTCATGCGTCGCTGAAACAAGGACGCCGACATGATGCCGACGCAGAATATCTGTATGGAAAGCTGGAGAAGACGGGTGTTCAGGCTGTCATCATGGAGCCCCTGCGAGGTGGCGCCTTTGGCAGGATGGCCAGCGAGTTGGCAGACCAGTTGAAGGCTGTGCGTCCCGAAGACAGCACCGCCCGCTGGGCCTTCCGTTGGGTGGGGTCCTATCCGAACGTGCTAACCACGCTGAGTGGCATGAACCAGATGGAGCACCTGGTTGACAATGTGACCACCTTCTCTCCCCTCGAGTCATGTACAGAGGCTGAAAACAAATTGTTGGCCAATATCGCCGACCAGATGGCGGGTTTCCCCACCATTCCTTGCACCACCTGCGCTTACTGCATGCCCTGCCCCTATGGTGTGGATATCCCTGGCAATTTCAGTTTCTACAACGAGGCCGTCAACAATCACCTATTGCCCTTGCCCGAACCCACGGCTTCCGACTATGCAGAGCGTCAGCAGCGGTTTATGACCGACTATCGTGAGGCAATTCCTGCTGAGAGTCGAGCCAACCAGTGTGTCGACTGTGAAGCCTGCTTGCCGAAGTGTCCGCAGCAGATTCGCATCCCCAACCAGATGGGACGTATTGTCAGTCTATTGAGACATAACAAGAAATAAGTAAAGTAACTATGATACAGAATGGTATATTGCGTGTCGGCATTATCGGCACAGGATGGATTGCCGAGAAGGCAGCCATCACACTTAACGGACTTACGGAATGCGAGGCATACGCCGTAGGGTCACGGACATTGGAAAAGGCAGAGGCTTTTGCCAAGCAGTGGAACATTACGAAAGCATATGGTTCGTATGGCGAACTGATAGCCGACCCTGAGATCAACCTCATCTATATTGGTACGCCCCACTCACACCACTACGATGTGACACGGGAGGCTCTCTTAGCAGGTAAGCCATGTCTGGTAGAGAAGGCTTTTATGGCGAATGCCCGGCAGGCGGAGAGAATACTGACCATAGCCCATGAAAGACGAGTGTTCCTCGCGGAAGCTATCTGGACACGCTATCAGCCTGCTGTCGACATTGTTCAAAATCTGGTCAGTAGCGGACGCATCGGCACGCCACGCCTCGTCACAGCCACCTTAGGCTACTCGATGGGTGACAAACCCCGCATCATGCGTCCTGACCTTTGTGGCGGTGCGCTGCTCGACCTGGGTGTCTATGCACTGAACTTCGTGCGGATGTTCTTCCCTTCGAACATTATTAATATAGAGAGTCAATGCGTGAAGTCGAAGACAGGTATGGATCTGACTAACGCCATCACGCTGGTACTCGAAGACGGTATGCTGTGCAACCTTCAGTCGAGTGCAGCCTGCGTGGGTGACAACATCGGCGTTATTGCCGGAACGGAGGGCAACCTGATTATCGACAACATCAACAACCCACAAAAGATTACCGTCAACGGCCCCAATAGAACATACATCGACACCATCCATGTGCCCCAACAGATTACAGGCTACGAATATCAGTTCCTGGCTTGCCGTGAAGCCCTGATGGAAGGTCTTTTGGAGCCTCGTGAAATGCCACACGACGAAACCCTCTATATTATGCAAATCATGGATAGCCTCCGACAAAAATGGGGAGTACACTATCCGATGGATGACAATTAAAACATTAAATGAAGAAGACTTTATCGATATTATTTTTAGCCATGACGCTGTGCTTCGGCATGCACGATGCGTCAGCGCAGGATTACAACCGTTGGCTGACTATCAGCGGGCAATTGTTGGATGCAGAATTCCGCGAACCAATGATGCAGGCCACGGTGCAACTATTCACGACAACTGATAGTACTTTTGTCGGCGGGACGGTGAGCGACGACAAGGGCATCTTCATTGTTCAAGCTCCGTCGAACGGGACATACAAGTTGAAAATCACCTCCGTCGGCTTCCAGACTATTGAGCGCGAGGTAACGTTGCGAAGAAACCAGAACCAGGAACTTGGCGCGCTGATTATGTCGTCGGACGCCGTCATGCTGAAAGAAACGGTGGTAACGGGCCGTGCTGCTCAGGTTATTGCCAAGAAAGATACGCTTGTATACAACCCCGATGCCTACCGCACGCCTGAGGGTTCACCCATCGAGGAACTCATCAAACGCATGCCTGGCGCGGAGGTCGATGAGGACGGCAACATCACTATCAACGGAAAGCAAGTAAAAAAGATTTTGCTCGACGGTAAAGAGTTTATGCTCGGCGACACAGAGGCGGCACTGAAGAACCTGCCTGTGAATATCATCCAAAACGTGAAATTTTACGACCAGCAGAGTGACCAGGCACGAATCACCGGCATCGACGACGGCAATAAAGAAACAGTGCTTGACTTCACCATTAAGAAAGGCATGAATCACGGTTACATGACGAACCTCGATTTGGCAGGTGGCACTCATCACCGCTACGCCTCGCGCGGTATGGGAAGCTGTTTCACCGACAAGACACGCGTGATGGTCATTGGTAACCTCAACAACAAGGACGAGAACGCAGGCTGGTGGAACCGTCGTGGTCTTAACGCCCGTAAAATGCTGGGAACAAACCTGAACTACGACGATGGAAAGAAACTCAAGATTGACGCTAACTTCCGTTGGAACCACCGCGATGGTGACAATAAGAACGAGGTGGCACGCGAGGACTTCTACAGTCAAGACTATCGCACATTTACAAACAACAACTCGAAGAGTCTCACGCGCAGCAATAACTGGTGGGGCAACGTGCGCCTGGAGTGGAAACCTGACACGCTGACAACCCTGCTGATGCGTGCTAACGGCAATACTGGAACGAACGACGGCACCAGCGAATCATCCAGTGCCACATTCTCGGACGACCCCTATCTCTACGTTGCCGATCCGCTATCAGTCGATGGCATTGGCACGATGAACAGCCTCGACAAGGCAGTGAACCACAACAAACAGGCCAGCCTGACCTACGGCGAGAACCGTAACTTCTGGGCGATGCTGCAACTCTTTCGACGGCTGAATGCAAGGGGCCGTAACGTCATACTGCGTGTAGAGACCAGTGGCGGTCGTAGTGAACAGCGCAACGCATCTGACAACGAGGTACATCTGTTTCAGAAGAAAAACCAGATGGGGCAGGATTCCACCTACTTCACTGCTCGCTACAACAATACGCCAGGCAACAGCAGCGGCTATGTAGCCAGAGTTACCTACAGCGAGCCATTGTGGAAAGGTGCCCACTTACAGGGAAGTTATGAGTTACGTTACAGCCAGAACAAGAGCGACCGCAAGACCTACGACTTCAGCCATATGCCCGTGAACCCCTTTGCCGGCATTGAACCCGAATACCGCGACTGGGATCCCTGGATTGGCCACATCGCTCCCGATGCCCAATACCCAACCACCGACGACCCCCTTTCTCCGTTCCTTGACCGCGCGCTCAGCCGCTATTCAGAATATAAGAACTACACCCACAACCTACGCCTGATGTTACGTTATAAAGAGGAGAAATACGACTATAACATCGGTTTCCTCGTACAGCCACAGCACTCAAACTACATTCAGGACTATCGAGGCATCTATGTAGACACCATCCGAAACGTTACCAATCTGACACCAACGTTTGATTTCCACTACAACTTCAGCGATCAAAGCATGTTGCGTGTACAATACAGAGGTGACACGCAGCAACCCGACATCAGCCAGTTGCTCGACATTACCGACGACTCAAATCCGCTTTATATCACGCAGGGTAATCCCGGACTAAAGCCGCAGTTCACCAACACGCTGAATCTCTACTATAACAACTACATCACACGCTACAAACGCTCCATCGTAGTTTATGCCAATTATCGCCATATACGCAACGCCATCTCGAACCTTGTACGCTACAATCCTGAGACGGGCGGTAGCATCTCGAGGCCCGAGAATATCAATGGCAATTGGAACATGAACGGCGGATTCACCTTCAACACTGCCATTGATTCGACAGCCCACTGGAATGTAGGCACCGATACCCGTGCACGCTATAACAATTTTGTAAGTTATGTTGCTCAACCAAAGGTCGATGCAGAGAAAAATACGACGCGCAGTATCAACGTCTCACAGCGCCTGAGCTTGAGCTATCGCAACGACTGGCTCGAAGTGACCCTAGACGGATGGTGCAACTATCAACATTCACGGAATGAATTGCAACCGACAGCCAATCTCAATACGTGGCAGTTCAATTACGGTGGACAGTTTCTCGTACGCCTGCCCTACGACTTCGAGATTTCCAGCAACATCCACGAACGCAGTCGTCGAGGCTACAACGACCCGTCGTCGAACACCAACGAACTGCTTTGGAATGGTCAGGTATCAAAGACGCTTCTTCGCGACAAGTCGCTTATTGTCGCCCTGAACTTTTACGACCTCCTTGGCCAGCAGTCGAACTACGAACGCTGGGTAAATGCCAGCGGACGCAGCGATACCCGCTACAATAGCATCAACAGCTATGCTATGCTCCACGTCCGCTATCGCCTGAATATGTTCGGAGGCAAGAAAGATACCGAAGGACGCTACGACAAGAAATGGGGTAATCGCGACCAACGACGTTAAGAATTTGGAAGTTTCAAAGCTTTTTCGTATATTTGCCAACAGTTAATTTAAAACAACATATATGAAGGATTTTAATTATTTCGCACCTACCGAAGTAGTATTCGGTAAACAGAGTGAGGATCAGGTAGCTGCTCTCGTGAAGAAATATGGTGGCACGAAAGTGCTGGTACACTATGGTGGTAAGAGTGCCGTGCGCTTTGGTTTGCTCGACAAGATCTGCGGTCTTCTGTGCGATGGTGGTATTGAGTTTGTAACGCTGGGCGGTGTAGTACCCAATCCCCGTTTGTCCCTTGCCAAGAAGGGCATCGAATTGTGCCGTCAGGAGGGGGTTGATTTCATTCTTGCCGTAGGCGGTGGCAGCGTCATTGATTCTGCCAAGTGTATCGCATACGGTGTCTGCATGGCCGAGGATGTTTGGGACCTGTATCTGGGTAAGGCCGATGCTCCCAAGACGATGCTGCCTGTAGCATCGGTTCTGACCATCCCTGCCGCTGGCAGCGAGATGAGTGAGGCCTCGGTTATTACCAATGAGGATGGCGACGTGAAGTTGGGATACTCGAACGACATGTCTCGTCCCAAGTTTGCCATCATGAACCCCTGTCGTACCTTTACCTTGCCGCCCTATCAGACAGCAGCAGGTGTAACAGATATGTTGATGCACATCTTTGAGCGCTACTTCACCAAGGACGACGATATGGACCTGACCACCGATCTGGCCGAGGCCACCATGCGCCGCATCAAGACTGCTGTGTTCGATGTACTGAAGAATCCTGAGGATTATCGTCAGCGCGCTCAGATCATGTGGGGCGGCAGTGTAGCCCATTGGGGACTGCTGGGCAAGGGTGTTCAAGAAGACTGGGCTACCCATCAGTTGGAACACGAACTCAGCGGTATGTTCGATGTAACCCATGGTGCCGGTCTGGCAGCCATCTGGCCCAGCTGGGCTCGTTACACCATGCACGAGAATCTGCGTCGCTTTGTGCGCTTCGCCGTTAATGTGATGGATGTGCCAAATGACTTTACCGATCCCGAGGGCACTGCCTTGAAGGGCATCGAGGCCGTAGAGCGTTTCTACCACGCCATTGGCATGCCTATCAACATCAAGGAACTCATCGGCCGCGACATCACCGATGATGAGATTAAGGAGATGACTCGCAAGTGCAGCCGCGACTATACTGCCACCTGTGGCGGTCTGAAGGTGCTCAACGCAGAAGACATGGAAACAATCTACAAAATGGCAAGAGGATGAAGATATTAATCATCGGTGGCACAGGCACCATCAGCAGTGCCATCACTAGGCAACTTGCAGCCAGCAACCATGAGCTATGGCTGCTAAATCGCGGTAACAGAAGTGACGAGATTCCGCAGAACGTACGTTTGGTGACGGGCGACATCAACAATCGCCCTGATGAAGTGGTAGCAAAACTTGCTGGCGAGACCTTCGATGCCGTATGCGAATTTATCGGTTTTCTGCCTGAGCAGGTGGAGCGCGACATCCGCCTTTTCGCCGGACGCACCCGTCAGTACGTCTTTATCAGTTCGGCTTCGGCTTACAACAAGCCCGTACGCCAGCACGTTATCACCGAGGGCACGTCGTTAGCCAATCCCTATTGGGAGTATTCGCGCAACAAGATTGCCTGCGAGGACCTGCTCATGAAAGCCTATCGCGATGATGGTTTCCCTGTGACGATTGTTCGCCCCAGCCATACCTATTGTGAACGCGGCGTACCAGTCAGCGTCCATGGCCCTAAGGGCAGTTGGCAGGTACTAAAGCGCATGATGGAGGGCAAGCAGGTTATCGTTCACGGTGATGGCAGTTCGCTTTGGACACTCACGTGGAACGAGGACTTTGCCCGTGGCTTCATCGGACTGTTAGGCAATCCACAAGCCATTGGCGAGCCTTTCCAGATTATGAGTGACGAGTCGCTGACCTGGAACCAGATTTACCAGACTGTTGCCGACGCCCTTGGCGTTGAGTTTAAGCCCTGTTATATATCTTCCAGCTATCTGGCTAAAGTATCCCCTAAAGCATGGGATTTCGAAGGCAACCTATTGGGCGACAAGGCCTGCACCGTAGTCTTCGACTGTAGCAAACTGAAACGTGCCGTTCCTGACTTCTGCGCCACGACACCATTCCACGAGGGTGTACGCCGCGCCATAGACTATATCCTCGCCCACCCAGAAGCACAAACCGAGGATCCTAAGTTCGATGCCTGGTGCGACCGAGTCATCAAAACGCTACAAATAAAAGTATTAGAACTAATATAGACAATTATGCGAAGAAGGATTTTAAGCCTTATGGCAATGATTTTTGTGTTGAACTTATCGGCACAGAGTATCTATGATATCAAGGTAAAGGACGATGTTGATCAGGAAATTTCACTCTCTGACTACAAAGGGAAGGTGCTGCTGATAGTAAACACCGCTACCCGCTGTGGATTTACGCCTCAGTACAAGGAACTAGAGGCACTCTACGAAAAGTATCATGCCGAGGGTTTGGAAATCCTCGACTTCCCATGCAACCAGTTTGGTGAGCAGGCTCCTGGAACGATTCAGGAGATCCACCAGTTCTGCACGGCCAACTTCGACATCCAGTTCCCGCAGTTTGACAAGATTGACGTAAACGGGGCTAATGAGTCACCGCTATACACCTATCTGAAATCACAGAAAGGTTTCTCTGGTTTCGACCTCAATGACCAGAGAGGTAAGATGATGGACGAGATGCTCCGCAAGCAGGATGCCGACTACGACAAGAAGAGCGACATCAAGTGGAACTTCACCAAGTTCCTCGTCTCTCGCGATGGCCGAGTGGTGAAACGTTACGAACCGACAGATAAGATAAACGACATCGAGGCTGACATCACCAGAGAACTGAACCCTGTGCTGAGCAGCATTATGACACGCACCAGCATACGCAAGTACACAGATCAGCCTGTGTCTAAGGCTGACATCGAGACACTTCTGCGTGCAGGTATGGCGGCTCCCACTGCAGTTAACAAACAGCCCTGGCATTTCGTTGTCGTCACCGACAAAGCAAAACTGAAGGAATTGGCTGGCAACCGTGGCCGCATGCTGGAACAGTGTGCATTGGCCATTGTCGTTTGCGGTAATATGGACAAGGCTCTGTCGGGCAAAGGTCAGGCCTATTGGATTCAGGACTGCTCTGCAGCAACAGAAAACATCCTGCTTACAGCCCATGCACTCGGACTTGGTGCAGTATGGACAGGTGTTTATCCCATGGACGACCGTGTGGCTAATGTCTCAAAGGCTGTCAAACTGCCAGAGACCATCATCCCGCTTTGCGTTATTGCCATTGGCCATCCTGCTGAGAGTCCCACACCAAAGGACAAGTGGAAGCCAGAGAACGTATCGTATAACGAGTTTGGCGGAAAGACAGAGTAACATCTAAATAGAGTCAAAGCCCCGACCTGCATTGTGAAGTGCAAGCCGGGGCTTCTTTGCATATATTATCCCATGAAGAATAGACTGACACCAAGAACTGAGATGACGGCACCGAGTACGGACCGCCAGGTAATCTTCTGGTGGAACAGCCAGTAGGAGGGCAAGATGATAATGATGGGTGTCAGTGCCATCAATGTGGAAGCGATGCCAGCACTGGTGTACTGAACAGCCATCAGCGAGAATCCTACACCTACAAATGGGCCGAAGATGGTAGTGGCAGTAGCAACGGTCATCCCCTTTCGGTCATGCAGGGCCTCACGTAGGGGGCTAAAACCTTCACGGAAATAGAGCAGAAGACTGAAACCGATGATGCCCACAATGCACCTCAGGAAGTTGGCACTAAAGGGAACAAGCCAGTCCGGCATCGTTCCTGTTTCATAATGGTCCATGCCAATCTTACTCAACACAAGCCCTACACCCTGACAGAGAGCTGCACCGATAGCAAAGAGTACACCGTTAAGTGGTAATTTCAGCGAGACTTTATGATGCTCGCCACGGCCTAACACAGAAATACCAATACCGATTAGTGTGATGAACATGGCGACAATACTCATGGGTGTCATCTGTTGCCCCAAGGTAATCCATGCCATCAAGGCTGCAGCCAATGGTGCCAGCGTCATGAACAACTGACCATAGCGCGAGCCGATGATAATATAACACTGGAATAGACAGAAGTCACCTATGACATAGCCAACGACACCCGAAAACAACATCCATCCACAGGCCTCTAACGAACCGACGGGTGGAAGAGGTGTGCCAACCACAACGCAAAACAGCACCACAGAAAATAGCAGTGCCAACGCCATACGAAGCACATTCAACGTTAGGTTGCCCAACCGCTTACTGCCAAATTCGCTCAACAGCGCAGTGGCCGTCCATGAGAAAGCCACACCAATGGAAATCAGTTCTCCAAAATATGCCACAGTCTAATCCTGTTAATCTGTTACTACCTCCTTAAAGTGCACTTGTCCCCATTCGATAAGTGCCATAATAGCTGGCATGAGCGACTTGCCTGTGGCGGTCAGTGAATACTCCACACGGGGTGGCACTTCCGGATAGACCTCACGATGCACGAGATGGCTCTGCTCCAGATTCTTCAGCGTCTGTGAGAGCATCTTCTGAGAACAGTCCGTCATCAGACGGCGTATCTCATTGAAACGAAGGATGCCCGTATCGCTCCTGTGAAGCATAAAGAGTACGAGCATAGACCACTTGTCGCCGAAACGACTGATCACATTCCTGATTGGACAAGCCAAATATTCCGCTTTTACATCTGCCATAATTATAGAATTTTCGGCAAAAACAGTGCAAACCGAACGCAATCAAAGCTTGCTTTAGATTGCTGAGGTGCAGCCTGTCTTCGCCAATTTGTTGGCAAAGGTACCCAAAAGAAACCGAATTACCAAATTATACTAAGTTAATCAAAGTTAAAGTCGTTTTCAGCAAAGCCCGATAACATCACAATTCCTACTTTTTGGTAACTATGTTACCTCAAAGTGCCTTCTTGTGGGAACGAAAAATTCACCGTACCTTTGCACCGTCAAAACGAAATAGTAACATTTAAACAAATAAGAATTATGAAACAGATTGAGACAATTGCAACAGGTAAGAACTTTAGCGCAGTAAGCGTAGGTAAGTTAAATGAGATTATTGAGCACGAGCTGCCGATGGGTGCTGTGACCATTCAGGGAAAGGTGTTCGCAGGTCAGGCCGTAGGTGCTACAGGTAGCGAACTGTCGTTCCAGACACTCGTTCCTGGTCAGGACAGCGGCTTCCTCCACACTCACAAGACCCACGAGGAACTTTATATCATCCTGAAGGGCGAAGGCCAGTATCAGGTGGATGGCGAGATCTTCCCCGTCAGCGAGGGCACCATTATCCGCGTGGCTCCCGATGGCAAGCGTGCGCTGAAGAACACAGGTAGCGAGAACCTGACGATGCTCTGCATCCAGTACAAGGCTAATGCCTTCACCGAGGCCGACAGCCCCATGACCGACGGCAACATCCTTCAGGAACCACTTAACTGGTAAACGGTATGATGCAACAGGCATTACAATTCCTGCAGAATCACAATGAGGTGGCTTTCGCAACGAGCGATGGCCACCTCCCTAAAATCCGCATGTTCCAGATTATGAAGCAGGAGGGCACGGTACTCTACTTTGCCACTTCGACAGAGAAGGCTATCTGGAAGGAATTACAGGCAAACCCTAACGTAGAGGTGCTAGCTTATGCTGATAATATCTCCGTCCGTTGCTCTGGTATGGTGAACTTCGATGTAGAAGAAGATGTCAAGCAATGGATCTACGACAACAATCCCGTCCTGCCCCGTCTCTACAGCAGTTATGACCAACTGGTGTATTTCAGCCTGCCTATTGCAGAGATAGACTATAACAATCTCGCTCCCACACCTCCCGTTTTCAAGCACTTCGACCTGATGGTAGGCGATATTGGTGACGGATTCGTCGGGTCGAGGTTTAAGAGTCCAAAATAATCCCCAATTCATCTCCCAAATCCCTGCGATTTGGGAGTTTTTTTATTATTGTCCCTTCCTGTATTCCTTTGGACTCACGCCTTTCATACGGAGGAAGAATTTGCTGAAGGACGGGGTGTCGGCGAAATGGAGCTGGCCGGCTATCTGGGTGATACTCATTGGGGAGGTTTGCAACAGGAAAGAAGCCTCCATCAGCAGCATCTGATTGATATAGTCGACAACGGTGCGGCCAGTTACCTGACGGACCACGCGGGAGAGATAGACGGGAGAGATATGGAGTTGGTCGGCATAGAACGGGATGTCGTGGTGCTCAGCAAAGTGGTGGGGCAACAGACGGGTGAAGCCGATGAATATTTCCTCGACGCGCTGAGGTGTCTGGCGGTGTACGATGGCACGCTGCTGGGCGTTCTCCAGATCGAGAAGGAAGATGGAATAGAGCATGCGTAACACCTCGCCTTTATAGATATGGTCGGAATGCAGATAGCCGATGATTTCGCGCATCTTAGTAATCAGATGCTGTGCTGCATCTGCGGGCAATGTCTGTTTCGGCTCATGCAGCTGAACGATGGGCATATAGGCCAGATGTACGAGGTCATGGACTGATGGCGCCTCGATGGTGACATGTTCATCGGCCATCAGGCAAAACCGTTAAAGTCATCGGAAGTGGCGATGACATCGACGGGGAAGCCTGGCGAATAAATGTACAGGTCGTTGGGATGCAGCGTCAGATCACGGCCGTTGTAGTGAATCGTCATCCACCCTTTGTCAACAACCATAAAGGCGAAGCAGGAGACGAACCCCCGCTGCAGGTTGGTACGAAGGATTTTCGCCCCGTCTGTTTCCAGACAGTACATCCCGCTGTCCCAGCCTTTTTCGGGCAAGTCGTCGCCTACAAATACCGGCAGATATTCATTCAATGTGTACACATCGGGGGCAAAGATACGAATATTTTTTTATACTTGTATCGTTTCAGACAATTTTTGTATTGTTTCAGATTTGGATTTGTGCAAATAACTATATAATTTTGCAATCGAAATAGTAAGCAAATAACAAAATCGTTTAACTCCTAAAACAAAAAAGCATTATGGACAAGAAGAAATCAATTGAGTCATTACAGTTTTTCGTAACTCATCTGGCAGAAGGTGCCATCGTTCACAAGCAGCAGGGTATGATCTTCAAGGCACAGGGCCTGACGAAGCTCGGCGAGAAGTACATCGGCCACTTCAATGAGGAAATGGGCTGGGTAGAGAAGTTCACAGAGCGTATCCTCGACCTCGGAGGTGACGTTAAATTCGAGGGTATGAAGAGCCGCGAGCTCATCGCCGACCCCATAGAGTATGTCAAGGCCGACCTCGCCATCCAGACGCCAGGTGTTGAGCTGCTGATGAAATGCATGGAGGGCGTGAAGGACGATCCCACCACATACGACCTGCTGAAGGACTACCTGAAGGACGAGGAGGAAGACCTCTACTGGAGCCAGGGCGCAGTGGAGCTCATCGAGAAGATTGGTACTCAGAACTGGATGTTGCTGCAGCTGTAAAATAATACTATTATGAAAATAAAAGCAGTAAAATTCAGACGCGACGGGTTCTATACCCAGCCGTTCGTTTTCGGTGGTGAAGAAGGCCCGGAAAAATTTGACATAAATATCCGCTATCGTGGCAGCCTGCAGAACTACCTCATCGACACTGGTTCGGAAGTGATATTGGTGGACACAGGCTTACCGGCAGGGTTCCCTGAAGAATCGCCCGACGAGAAGTCAATGATCTACACTGGAAAGGACATCTGCACCTACATGGAAGCTTTCGCCGCCCTTGGCTACAAGCCAGAGCAGGTGACCAAGATTCTGGTTACACACAAGCATGCCGACCACTCGGGCGAACTGCGCTCGTTCCCCAATGCGAAGATCTATGTGAATGCCAACGAAATGGGTGTGGAAGAGCTGAAGGATATTCCTAACCTTGTCCCAGTACAATTCACCGATGGTCCTTATCACAACTTCCCCGAAAGTCAGAAGATTTGTGACGGAGTGTGGTTCATCAAGGCAAAGGGTCACACCAACGGCAACAGCCTCATTATAGCAGAGAATGAGGGCTTGTTCTACATGTTCGAGGGTGATGTCACCTATGTGGACGAAGCCTTGTATGAGAATAAACTGTCGGTGGTTTATGACGA
>JAEEGJ010005958.1_pt1 | contig 37330 bp, 30 predicted proteins | sample 8958761 | NCBI WGS metagenome assembly JAEEGJ01 (sample SAMN16246546, study PRJNA631951) | gut metagenome | biome: gut microbiome; feature: rumen; material: RS-attached | host: Bos | place: Iran: Karaj | collected 2018-10
TAGCAACGGCCGGGGCTACACGCGATGCGGCGTAGTATACATGCAGGACGGCTCACTCCGCGAAGCATTCCAAAAGATGATGTATCCCGAAGTGAACGTAGGGTTGAAGCAGTATGTGGAACAGGAAAAACTGCCCCGATACAATCATTTCGACTCCGCGCACAAATTGGACCACGTGCAGAAGGTGATGGCCCAGAGTATGGAAATAGCCCATAAACTCGCCACTGCTGAAGGCAGCGACGGTGGCACACAACTCAACATGGATATGGTATACACTATTGCCGCCTATCACGACACAGGAGTTGTGGAAGGACGGGAACACCACCATACAGTGTCGGGACGGATAATACGCCAGGACGAGCACCTGCGCCAATGGTTCAGCGAAAAAGAAATAGAGACTATGGCACAGGCCGCCGAAGACCACCGTGCATCGGCCCAGGGCGAACCGCGGAGCCTGTATGGCAAAATAGTGGCAGAGGCCGACCGCAACATAGAGCCCACCACCATAGTGCGCCGCACGGTGCAATATGGGCTGTCGCACTATCCCGACCTGGACCGCGAAGGGCATTGGCAACGCACATTGCAACATCTGAACGAGAAATATGCCGAAGGCGGATACCTGAAACTATACATACCCTGCTCCCGCAACTGGCAGCAGATGCAGAAGCTCCGCCAACTGATTGCCGACCGCGCACGGCTGCGGACACTTTTCGACCAAATAATAGATATAGAAAGAGAATAACAAACAACTAACCCCTAAACTATATGAATACCGTATTGATTGTAATTGCATTATTGCTTGCCCTGGTGGGCATATTGGGTTCTGTAATTCCCGGACTTCCCGGGCCTCCAGTGAGTTGGGTGGCACTATTGCTGCTGGGGTTTACCACAGTGGCCGACTACTCGGTGCTGCAGCTAGTCGTGGCCGCATTGATAGCAATAATCATCACGGTGCTCGACTATGTGGTACCGTCGATAAGCACAAAGAAAAACGGAGGCAGCAAAGCCGGAGTGTGGGGCTGCAACATCGGGCTGGTGATATCGATTATCGGCCTTCCGTTTGGCCCTCAAGGGCTGTTGGGAGTGATAGCGTGGCCATTTGTGGGTGCACTGGTGGGGGAACTCCTCAGCGGAAAAGCTTCGAAACAAGCATTCCGTGCCGCATGGGGAGCCTTCCTGGGATTCCTTACAGGCACGGGGTTGAAACTGGTATACGGACTGGTCATCGCATTCATAATGGTGCGCGACCTGATAGTGTAACCAGACTCAAGAATGCAGAAAAGGCAAACTGCTACTTGTAGAGATACTGCTGCACGCAGTCGCTTTCGTTAACCGGGTTCCTGCCCTGTGTGTTCATCCCGGTGAAACTGACATCGATATGTATAGGTTTACTGCTATCGAGTTTGAAAATATCCTTGCAGTACCACACAATAATCTTGTTGTTCACAGTACCCTCCACACCAATGACCAGATAGCGGGCCAAGTCGGACGAGGTCAAGTCATAAATCTGATTGGGCTTTATGAACTTAATTTCGCGAGTGGCAACCCTGTCGTAGGATGCATCGTATTCGAAAATGGTGACATTGGCGATGGCAGTTTCGGTGTCATGATAGGTAATCGTGTACTGTGATTCCTTGTAACAAGACACAAATGCGATGCTTGAGAGCGCCAACAGAACTAATAAAAATTTCTTCATTTCAGTAATATGTTTTGTGATTAAAGATTCAGGTGATTGACAGAGAGATGAGCGCACGGCACTAATCTCCGTCTATTTGAATAAACGAATGGACCGGAGCGATGGCGTTGATGCGGTCGTGGTCGTAAAGATCAGGAAATTCGACGAGAAACAGAAATTCCTTGATTTTCACTTTATACTCTTTGCCGTTGAGATGGATGACCTCACGGTCGAGAGCCTCGGCAATGCCGCAAGCGGTGCCACCGGTGGCGAGAATATCGTCGAAGAAAGTGATATTGAATGTATCGCCTTCGGGAACGCCTGCCGCAATATCACTGAGGCGGTAGTATACATGGTCACTTCCGTACTCCTTTTCGATTTGCACATCGTGAAGATCGCCCTCGCTGAAGGGCAGTTTCCCTTTCTTGCGGATAGGGATTACATTCCGCACCAACTCGGTATTGGTCAACAAGGGAGCGGCAAAAAGAAAGCCACGGGCCTCGACGGTAGCCACATTGGGACAATGAACATTATTGGCTATATCGGCCATAAGAGCGTTGAAAGCCTCCTTTTCGTGGAGGAAAGGGAGTATATCAATAAAATCGACCCCCTCTTTGGGAAAATCGGGAAAGTGATTGATTACTTTTTTATAGTCCATAGTACTTTATTGTTTTGACCAGACAAATGCGAAGGTATTTCGACAGAATGCAAGAACCAGATAGATTTGATGCTTACCCACTGCCCTACCCCATACAGATGTCACTTTCTATACAATTTGCAAAAATACAACTTTTTTTTCATACATCAAGAAATTTTGCCGAATTGTCGTACGGAATAACCTTATTTTGCCTTTTGGGAACGACCGATTTGCGACAAAAACCGCCATGCATTGAGATATTTCCTCAAGCGGGCGACATCGTTGTCGGTAATCTCCTGCAAGCGGCGTATGTCCATATTATCCTCCAGATCGGCCAGTTTCACTTCAAGACCAAGAGGATTAAGGGCAGCCCGTTTTACAAAGTCGGAATAAGACTCGTCAGAGTTGCGGGTAACCGAAAGCACCGCGTCGACAATCTCCTGCGGTATCCCGGCATCGAGCAGGGTTTGGGGAGTGACATCTGTATCCTCGATGGTGTCGTGCAGCAGAGCCACAATCTTGGCCTCAGGGGTGGTGCACCGTTGAGCCACCCGCAACGGATGGCCAATATAGTCGCATCCAGCCTTGTCGACCTGACCCTTGTGGGCACAAGTGGCAATATGCAAAGCCAAGTTATACAGATTATCCATCTCCATAAAGCCCACTACATAGCCCAAATCAACAAACCGCTGCAAATCACCACGCCCGTAACAAGTAGGTCAATCAAGCAGAATCCCATTATATCCTTGGCATCGAGCTTGGCAATGGCCAACGCGGGAATAGCCCAGAAAGGCTGTATAAGATTGGTCCACGCATCGCCCCAAGCAATGGCCGTACCCGTGAGTCCGGGGTCCACGCCCAAGTCGGCTCCGGCAGCAAACATGATTGGAGCCTGGATGGCCCAATGACCGCCACCCGAGGGGACAAACATATTCAACACTGCAGCACAGAGGAATGTGAGCAACGGATAGGTGGTAGGAGTTGAGATTGAAATGCAGGCATTGCTAATCACTGTGCCGAACGAAATGCCACTGGTTCCAACCCCAGTGATAATACCCATAATGCCGGCATAGAAAGGAAACTGGAGAATGATGCCCGCAGCCCCTGTGGCCGCATGGGTGAAGGCCCGTACATAAGCCAACGGAGTGCCGTGGAGCAATACTCCCAGGAAGAGGAACAGCATGATGACGCTACCCAGGTCGAACGAACCACCGCCAAAGCCCAGATGAATGACGAGGTAGGCAAAACCCATGATGGCCACAATCCACGAAAGGAGGCGGGAATGCTCCATGCGTTGGGCAGGGGTGGGATGTTCGGGGCGGAGATTCTTTGACGAGTCGGAACTCTCGACCAACAGGGCGGGATCGACCGCCACAACATCCTTCTTGGGATACATCAACGAGTTAGTAATCACAATAGCCAGCATCACCACAAGCACAATCACGATATTGTATGGACTGAGTATTGTCTGGGAGATAGGCACGGGAGCCGTCAACACACCGTTGGTGGCCTTGGTCAACGCCTCGCCGGGAGTGGCCATAGTGAGGGGAATAGAGCCCGACAGACCTGCATGCCACACCACAAAACCGCTGTAGGCAGAGGCTATGAGGAGACGATAGTCGATTTGCGGCAGCTTGCGGGCTATCTCTTTGGCGAAAACCACACCCACAATCAACCCGAAGCCCCAGTTGAGCCAACAGGCAAGGGCCGACACCGCGGTGACCAAAGCAATGGCAGCCACCGGTGTGCGAGGTATGTTGGCCAAAGAGCTAATGGCTTTCTTCACTACCGGTGCTGCGGCCAGCGTGGACCCACACACCAACACCAACGACATCTGCATGGCAAAAGCCAGAAGATTCCACACCCCGTCGCCCCAGTGCTCCACAACCTCCAACGGAGACTGCTGACAGATGGGCATAGCCAAACAGCCAGCAACAAGGGTGAGTATGATAGCAAAAATAAAAGGCTCGGGCAACCAGCGTTGCACCAGTTTCACACAAAACTTAATCATAGTCGCTCACAATAGTTAATTGCTGTTTAGTTATTTAAGAAGAGTGAATGGGCAGTTCATTTCACACTCTTGCCACTCATCAGCTCCATGAAGAGTCCATAGAAGTCTGTGTTCTGATGCACACCCGAAAAACGTTCGGCCCCGGGGCCGTAGGCAAACACCGGAACCATCACACCCGAGTGACCGCCCGTGGCCCACGAATAGCGGTTCACACCCTGTTCGATGTCGCCCTTGAGCAGAGTGAGACCACCGGTTTCGTGATCGGCAGTGACCACCACAAGGGTGTTTCCGTCGCGTTCAGCAAAGTCGAGAACAGCGTTGAGCATATCTTCGAAATCGGCCATTTCGGCTGTAAGATACAGGCTGTCGTTATTATGGCACGCCCAATCTATCTGTGACCCTTCAATCATCAGCACAAAGCCGTTGTCGTATTGGTTGAGGGTTTCGATTGCCTTGAGCGATCCCAGGGTCAGCATACGTCCGCGTTCCATCGCCTTGTCGGGGTTGTCGTCGCTGAGCAGGGCACAAAGCTTGCGGGAGTGCGAAAGGGCCATCTGCACAGGGGAAAAAATCAAATCATAGCCCCGTGCACGGAGCGTGTCGAGGGGCGACAGGCCGTCCTTGCGGTTCTGTGGCAGAAAATGGTTCTTGTCGCCGCCTATCATTACCTCGAACGGGCAACGGGACATCTGAAGACTGATGCTGTCGAACAATTTGCGGTTGGTGACATGGGCATAAGTGGATGCCGGTGTGGCATCCAACACGCTGCTGGTGACCACAAACCCTGCCGCCTTGCCAAAGAAGAATTTGGCATCGACAAGGAAAGAAGAAGGCTCAGAGCCATCAGGGGCTTTGGCAATATGATAGTTTTCCACCTTTTGGCCAGTCATCAGTGCCGTGCCGCCTGCGCCCGAGTCGGTAATATACTTATTATGGGAATAGGTGCGGGAAAAACCCGTGAACGGGAAACGCAGGAAAGCACTGTTGTTGCCGCGTTGCGACACAATGGAGGAATAGACCTGAGCCGTCCCCATACCGTCGCCCACAATAAAAATCAAATTGCGCGGATGCGGTTGTTCTACCTGTTGCTTGTTCCGCTGCCCCATACCCATTATTGGCAGCACACACAAAAGCATAACCAAAAGTTTCTTCATATATCAGTATTAATCGTTATTTGTTAGTTATTAATTCCAAAAGCATGCACCCTTATCTCGAGACGATGCCTATAGTCCCTTCCTATTCCTGTCTGCAAGATGTCTGCCTTATCAGTTGGCAAATAGCCTACTCTTCCGGCTTCAGTCTACATGTCAGCAAACACAACAGAATGGGGTATGCAGCAACAGGTTGCATTCCCCATTCTTGAAAGGTTCTCAACAGCCAGGCGGCATAGTCGTGCCGACTGCGGCCATTGTTGATAGATTATCCCTACTCACTCTTCTTCTCTATCTCGTCTATTTGTTTCACATCCACCGTGTCGTCCATACCACCCTTGCCGGGGAGCACCACAGCGGCTATGATGCCGACAATGGCGGCCACAGCAAGACCGGAGATACCAATCTTGCCGAACTGCAAGGCACCGCCCTCGCAGCCATAGCTGATGCCGACGGCCAGCGTAATGGTGAGTGCCGTGATGATGAGATTACGGCTATCGGTAAGATCCACTTGGTTCTCCACCAAGCTGCGCACACCCACCGAAGAAATCATGCCGTACAGAATCAACGACACACCACCGATAGTGGCGGTAGGCATAGCATAGATGAGGGCTGCAAATTTGGGGGAGAAACTGAAAATAATGGCCACCACCGCGGCAATGCGAATAACTCTGGGGTCGAACACACGTGTCAGGTTCAGCACACCGGTGTTCTCGCCATAGGTGGTGTTGGCCGGAGCGCCGAACAGCGAAGCCAATACCGTGGCGGCACCATCGCCCATCAAGGTGCGGTGCAGGCCGGGATCTTCAAGATAATTGCGGTTGCAGGTGGAGCTGATGGCGCACATATCGCCTATATGCTCTATCATCGTGGCCAAAGCAATAGGCATGATGGCCACAATAGCAGTGATAAGGAAACTCCAATTGCCACTGCCCAAAGCATACATGCCGGTATTTTGCCATTGGAAAGGAAGTCCAATCCAGGCAGCATCGTGCAACGCCTGAACCTTGCCGGGTTCGAGTTGCCCGAAAATAGCAGCCACCACATACGAGGCCAGCACACCCAACAGAATGGGAATAATCTTTATCATGCCCTTGCCCCAGATGTTGCAGATAATCACAACCAAAATGGCAATCAATGCCACCCACCAGTTGGTCAGTATGCTCTTGACTGCCGTCCCGGCAAGTATCAAACCAATGGAAATAATGATAGGTCCTGTCACCACTGGCGGGAACAGCTTCATGACCCGATGGACGCCAAACAATTTAAATGCGGCAGCCAGCACAAAATAGAGCAGTCCGGCAGCCACCACGCCCACACAGGCATAGGGCAACGCCTCGGCTTGGGTCATGCCCATCTCAGTGCCCATAGCCACCACTGTGGCATATCCACCCAGAAAGGCGAAACTGGACCCCAGGAAGGCGGGCACCTTCATTTTGGTGAACCAGTGGAAAAGCAACGTGCCGAGACCGGCAAACAAAAGGGTTGCCGAAACCGACAGCCCCGTGATGGTGGGCACCAATATAGTAGCCCCGAACATTGCAAACATGTGCTGCAAACCCAGGACTAACATCCTGCCCTTGCCCAACTGCCTTGCATCATAGACAGCTTCGTTGGTACTTAATTTTGCCATATTAATAGTATTTTAGGGATTATTATTCCACGCTTACTTGGTGCCGAAAATACGGTCGCCGGCATCGCCCAAACCAGGCAGGATATAGCAATCCTCGTTCATGCCCTCGTCTACCGCGGCCGTGTATATATCCACCTCGGGATGCTCCGACTGCACCCGTTTAATACCTTCGGGCGAAGCCACCAGGCACATAACGCGAATCCTGCTGTATCCGTCGCTCTTCAGCCGGCGCACGGCATCGCAGATGCTGCCGCCCGTAGCCAGCATGGGGTCGGTGATAATCACCAGGCGGTCCTTCCCTTCCGGCATCTTATAGTAATAGAACACCGGCTCGTGGGTTTTCTCATCTCTATACATGCCTATATGCCCCACCTTGGCAGTAGGGTCGAGGGTCAGCATGCCCTCCACCATTCCCAAACCGGCACGCAGAATAGGCACCAGCACCGTTTTACGGCCAGCCAGTTCGTGGGCCACCATCTTTTGCATCGGGGTCTCGATTTCTACATTCTTCAAGGGATAGTCCCGGGTTACCTCGTAGCCCATCAACATGCCTATCTCTTTCAGCAATTCACGGAATTCGCGGGTACCGGTTTCTTTTTTACGCATGATTGTCAGCTTATGCTGAATCATGGGGTGATTGATAATATGTAGTGCCATAATACTATGTTTGAAATAATTAATAAAGCTTACATCATCAACGCCTTCTCCAAAAAGGCACTGCAAAGATACACGAAATTCACCAATTCTCAAAATATTTAACACTACTACTTATCAACAACATGTTCATATCACACCATCCTGAGAATGCAAAAAGTCTATGGAATCCAGTCACAAACAACACAGACAATCACCCTCACCCGTTCCCCGACGATTGAACCCGGCAGCCACAGCCCGGTGGCCTATTTATTTCATGCCGTCTCTTCTACTGCTCTGTGGTAGCAGAATTGAAAATGCTATCCTCAGTACAGAAAGCCAAAAGCCCAAAGGGGTATCTTATGGGCTGTGGCGCTGTCTATATCGTCTGCGGCAACGTATGCATTCTCTTCGTCGGCAATTTGTTTGAATCCCTTGTCTTTTCCACCAACCTCAATAATAACATTGTTGTCGATGCGGAAGTCACCGCCTTTTAATCCACCATATTCCACTTTGTGGCCTGCCGACACAAGTTGGTTGCAGAAGAAAGTCTCTTGGAACCTTTTCCATATAATCATCGTGACGCACAAATAACTTGTCCATAATCAGTCACTTATCCAACACCAAATTGTTTGTCAGTGCAAATATACGTGTATTTTGCAAAACACAAAAATTTATTTTTGTGTATATTGCTAAATACACATTATGTCAAATTGTTCCGTTTTTTTTTTGTAAACAACCGATTCATGGCAATGTCTCGGCAACCCCCTTTTCAATTTTCACATTTCAGTTTGTATTGGTCCCTCGGTGAACACTCTTTTCATTTTTCATTTTTCAATTTCACGGTCTGCCATAATAGCCTCAGCTATTTTAATGCTAACACATCCTCATGGTTGGAACGTATAGTTGGGACTGAGTAAGAGATTCTGAGACTATTTTCATTTATGTCGAAAAAAATGTGTATTTTTGCGACAAAAATATAATATTTCATTTCATGCAAAGCATTGATGATAAGATATTAGCACGTATTAGAGGAAAAGGTAGAGGTTTCGTATTTTTCTCGACGGACTTTACCCTATTGGGAGAAAGCAAATCTGTACTGAAAGCCATCGAAAGACTTGTGACGAAAGGTGATATTCTCCGAGTGGCGAGAGGCATCTACTGCTACCCAAAAATAGACAAACAGTGGGGGTTGGGGGTGTTGCGTCCCACCTACGATGAGATTGCGCAAGCCATTGCTCGGCGCGACAAGGCAAGGATTGCACCCACAGGCGACCAAGCGCTCAATATGCTGGGATTGTCGGAACAGGTGCCGATGAATGCTGTTTACCTTACCGACGGCACTGCGAGGAAAGTACGTCTTGATGGCGACAGAGGCATATTGTTCAAACACACAGCACCTAAAAATCTGGCCTTCACAAACAAACTGGCCATGCTTATCACATTTGCACTGAAAGAGATAGGTACCGACAATGTCACACCCGAGCAGGAGCAAACCATCATGACGCTACTCCAGAACGAGACAAAAGAATCAGTCATGTCCGACCTCGCACTGATGCCCGAGTGGATTAGTCTTATCGTAAGGAAAGCCTATGACAAATAGATTTGCAACACTTAGTGATGAGGAGAAGAGAATGCTTTTCTCAAGAGCTTCAGAACAAACGAAGCTGGCAGTACAAGTTATTGAGAAAGACTGGTGGGTCACAATAGTGCTACAGTTGCTCTCGCAATCCTCATGTGCCGATTATCTGAGTTTCAAAGGCGGCACATCGTTAAGCAAAGCGTGGGGACTGATAGAACGTTTCAGTGAAGATGCCGACCTCGCATTAGACCATACCTTCTTCGGCATAGACAACACTAATCGGAGTCAACGTCTCAAGTTACGTAAAACAAGCCGTCAGTTTATCACAGAACCCCTTTCGTCGGAATTAAACAACGCCCTTCAAAACTTGGGATGCAGTGGCTATACAGTCGAACCCGTGACCAAAGTCAATGACAAAGAACTTGATGGGGACAAAGACCCCACCGTAATACTGGTGAAGTATAAAAGCCTTTATCCGTCACCTTTGTCATACTTGCAGCCGGCAGTGAGGATTGAAATCAGCTGTCTGTCGATGAAGGAGCCTATTGCACCGAGAGACATATCTTCTTTGGTGTCGCAATGTGTTCCTGCATTGGAGCAAGACGACACCTTCGTGATGAACACCGTGATGCCCACAAGAACTTTTCTTGAGAAAGCCTTCCTTCTGAACGAAGAGTATCAGCGTGACTTCCCTCGTAGTTTCCGTATGAGCCGTCACCTCTACGACCTTGAGCGGATGATGGACACGGAGTACGGAATGACAGCACTCACAGACAAGACGTTGTATCAATCTATTGTTCAACACCGACGGGAATATTACTGCCTGAAGTATGTGGATTACGACAGCAATAACCCTGACAGAATCATTATCTGTCCCCCCGACAATCTTTTGTACGACTGGCGTGCAGACTATGAGTCCATGCGGAATTCTTTCATCTATGGAAGAAGCCAGCCTTTTGATGATTTGATAGAACGAATCATGTCTCTTCAAGAGCGATTTCGAAAGCTTTAACATCCACCGCTTTCGCTTTAAACATACATAAGCCTGATACAAACCATACTCAAAGAGAATGGGAAGACCGCCACAGCGGCTTCGACTTTTTTCACTTTCAAACACCCGCAGGGTTTTGAATGTCTGAGGCTATTTTTACTTCCCGATAATCTTCTCCATTGCTTTCCCCTTGGCCAGGTCGTCCACCAGCTTGTCCAGGATGCGGAGGTCCCGCATACGCGGGTCTTCTATCTCCTCAATGCGGACACCGCATATCTTACCTTTCACCCTCAGCCGGTCGGGATTCATCCTTGGAGCCTTATCCAGAAACTCCCCGTATGTGGAATCACTGTTCAACAACTCGTTTAGGCCCCCCTTTGTATACCCAGTCAGCCAACAGGCCACCTCGTATACCTCATCAGCCGTGCGGCCTTTCCGCTCAGCCTTGGCAATAAGCAAAGGGAACACCTTAGCAAACTTCATTTCAAATACATCCATAGCGAATAGACATTATAATGTTTTGCCCCAAAGGCTACTTTTGGGAATGCAAAGATACATTTTTTTCTCCATTCCCCACAAAAATGAAAACTATTATAATTCACTTCGGAGAGATGTGTCCGCGCTACACTTGCTACAGTGCTACAGTTCCCGCCCTCCCAACCCCAACTGTAGCACCGTAGCGCGTAGCACTCCCCACAAATTATCATTCAAACTTTTGTCATTTTTTTCTTTCTATTGACAAAAATTTGCGTATCTTTGCACAATCAAACATAAAGATAATGTATGATAATTTACACATAGAAGAGATGCGTAACGCTCTGGGAAACAAAACAGAAATCACAATAAAAGATATTGATGATTTCTACTGCCGTTATTCTCCAAACATCCCTTTTTCAACCGTCAAATGGCGTATCCATTCATTAATAAACAATGGATTCCTGCATAGAATCGGCCACGGTCGTTATCGTTTTGGGGAAGAAAAGATTTTCTTTCCCGACATCTTCCGTAAAACAATGGATATAGCCCGTATTATGCGCAAGCAGTTTCCTTTCGCGGATTACTGCCAATGGAATTTTTCTGCTGTCAATGCTTTTGCCCATCATCTTCTCAATACCGAGTTATATTTTGTCGATGTCGAGCGCGATGCACGAGAGGCAGTTTATTATGCTATTCGCGACAAATACCCTAAAACCGTCCTCAGCAGCAACCTCAACGATGAGCTCGCGTATTATGACGGTTGCATTGTTGTGCGCAATCTGATTACAGACGCTCCCGTAATCACAGTGGAAGACATACCGATGGCTTCGATAGAGAAGATACTGGTGGATCTCGCCTTGGACGCAATGTTTCCGTTTCAAAATATAGAGATGCTCCGCATCTTTGAGAACGCTTGCTCTTCCTATGCCGTCAATATCAGCCGCATGCTCCGCTACGCTGGTCGTCGTGGTCGACGTGCCGTGATTGAAGAAATACTTAATGAAATAGACTATTGAGATGATAAAACCAAGTTCTTTCACCCACGATTGGATATGCAAGGTGGCCAAAGAGAACAAAGCCGACCGCATTTTGGTCGAAAAAGCCATCCGAGCATTAGCTTTGCTCGAAGGTCTTGCAAATTCATCGCTTCCTTTTATCTTCAAAGGAGGAACTGCCCTAATGCTGATGTTTCAAAAGCCCCATCGCCTTTCTATAGACATTGACATCATAGTGTTTCCACGGGAGAACGAGATCGACTCCGTTCTCCATTCAATCTGTGACAGCAATGTATTCACCCGTTTTGAGTGCCAACAACGTGCCTCAATGGGAGACATCCCCGCGAAGCATTACAAATTCTACTACCATTCAGCAGTTGAAGACAAGGAGGCATCCATACTACTCGACGTGTTGTATGAGGAGAACCCTTATAATGTACTTGTTGACCTACCTGTTGCCAATGCCTTCATAGACACCGAAACACCTGCTGTTATGGTAAAGGTTCCCGACTTCAACAATCTCCTTGCCGACAAGATGACTGCCTTTGCACCACGAACCATAGGCATTCTCTACATGAAAGTCAACAACAGCTGCGGGATGGAGATAATCAAGCAGTTGTATGACATCGGACGCCTCTTCGACAAAGCTGATGATATGTTCGCCATCAACTCAACCTATCGTCGAATAGCTGAAAAGGAATTGATGTACCATAATACATCCTGCTCTGTTGACGATGTGCTTAGCGACACGATGGACAATGCTCTCTCCATCTGCTTCCGATGCAGCTACAAAGGAACAGACTTCGATACTCTCTTGTTAGGTATAAAACAGGTGACCAACCACATCTTTTCTGAATCATTCCATATAGAAAAAGCCATCCTTTTTGCCGCCAAGACCTACTATCTGGCCGCCTCGTTGATGACACAGTCTCCAAAGATTGAGAAATATACTCCTTCCCACAACGTAGAAATAGCTCAATGGACAATTGCAGAGTATGAATACACTAAGCTCAACAAACTAAAGAAGACCAACCCCAAGGCGTTCTTCTATCTGTATGAGGGTTTGCAAATGACGTTGAAGTAAAACTAATAGATATGGTTAAATTTATAGCAACAACACATGACAAGACTATTGTGGTTTGACATAATACATTAACGACTCCAACAACTTAGAATCTTAAAGGACTGAGAGTTTGAGGAATTGAAAGTTGAGAGTTTAGAAGATTGCTTGATTGGCTGATTGCTTGATTGTTTGAGTAATCTGACTACGCCAGCACTCAAGCATTTACACAATCAAGCATTCATGCAATATTTCATTTTCACTTTTCAATTTGTAATGGTCCCTCAGCGAACACTCTTTTCAATTTTCACTTTTGTCCTTATTATCTACCTTTTTAGATTCTTTATTGTGGGTTCTATGATAATAACTGTATGCAATAAATGTTGAGCCTATGCTACAATTGTTTTTTCGTCACTCTTTTATATGCAGATGATGTTGTTATTGATTCACTAAAACCGCCATTTAGTAGTTTCACTAATGGCGCTTGGATATCGTAATTGCTATATGGGATGGCCTTATGATTTATAACAGAGGTAACGGTTATTGCATTTATAACATTTTCTTCTGTTTTAGTTGAGATTTTATATGTATTATCTTCAAAAGAAACAAATGATAGATTTTGCTCATTCAAAAAACATAAAGGAGCAATCAATCTTAAATATTCAGTTGAATCATAATCATAATATGATGTTAGATCATTGACAATTGAATCGTTGTCCATTCCACATTCAATCATCAGTAATATCAAACTGAATATTGGCAGTTCTGTAGAGAAAGACATGCTGTTTACTTTCAATGCTTTTCCCCGTTGCCTTTCCTTGGTGTCAAAGGAAGCTATTTTCATTAAATCCCTCAATGACATTCCTTCTACTACCTCCCAGAAAGTATCCATGTGGTATACAGTACTCTCAATTTTCAATTCTCGTCCTATCTTTTCAATCAACTGGTTTCTTGCCAATTCCTTGATGCTGTATCTGAAGGGTGCACGGGCAAGAAATTTGCTCATATAGCCACTATAATTTGCTTTTTCGCCATAGAAATGATGGAAAATATGTTCCGTCGTTTCATAATCCATTACAAGAACAATATTGTCAAATCCAAACTTGTTGCTCACTTTGTCTGGTTCAGAAGTGTCATCGATGTGAGCGCTCAACACATTCAAAATTCTAAATAGGTGCTGTGGGTCAAGCCGGTCCAAGTCTTCTATTATCAACACAGTCTTTTTGCCTTTGTGGTCATTACCATGATCCTCTTTCACCCATCTCAAAGTTTCTTTTATCAATTCTGTATATCCATCATCCTCATAGAGACCACCACGTTGGTTTTTAAACATGGATAAATATTGAACTCTAGTATGCCTCTTTTCTTTATATGTCTTAGTTGCTCTTTCAAAACGGTCAATGATGTTATTGTATAGATTGCCACATGGTACAAAGGATAATAAGAATGACACTACAGATGAAATGTCAACAAATGATTTTACGGCTTCAAAAAAAGCATCCAAATCAATACTATCCAATTGTTTTCTATTGAACATTTGAAGAATAATGTCTCGTTTAATGTATTCAAATACATCTTCCGTCTTTGCAACAGAATAGTTTACAGGATATACCGTATAAAATTCACACTCATTGGCTAAACAATCATTATTTCTTAGTTCGTTGAGAAAATACGTTTTCCCGTCTCCAAATTTTGCAGAAAGAATAATCCTATCTGTTGTATTTAGATATTGTACAAACTCATTGATTTTTGCACTGATGTCAATCTGATCTAATTGGATTTTCATTTTTTCTCTTATTGAAAAAGGCTATATTTTTTCTTCAACTAACACAATGCTCGTTTAGCATAATATCCTGCAAATTATTTATAATTGTATTTTTCAGAGTTAATATAACCTCAATCTGTTTATTTGAAATATTACCTCCATTGTTCAGTATTGCATGCAAGCCTTTGTATTCTTTGTGCAGTTGTATTATTTTCTTTGTGGTATCAGAATCTTCACTTAATGAAAATAGCTTTAGTTTTGTGTTTGCAAAAGTTTCAAGATATGTGGTTGCAAAAATAATTGGACGAGACATTTCTAATATGTTGGTTGATGGTTTTAAGTCAAGCGAATCCGTTAGTACTTTTGATAGTTCCATAATCTCCTCTTTTCTTAACTGCATTAAAGCAGACCTCTTTTGATATAATATATTTTTTTCACTTCGACCAGAATCGTTTTGGTCCACGGTAATCGTCAACCATATAAGTACAATTATGTTAACCACAGTAAGTAATGGCATAAGCATTCCGTTATAAAACGTACTAAAAGTGGTCAACCTATCTGTTGAAAAATATTTGTTGCAATAAACAACGACAATTGTAGCAGAAGTTATAACTGTCACTAAAATAACAACTACTATAATCCAGCCAATCTTCTTCATTATTGATTTGTTTTTGATGATTGTTTTGCTATTATATCAAGGCTCTGTTGAATCGGATAGTGATTACTATTGGGGCATGATAACCCATCAGCAATCTCACTCAAGGCATCTTTGACAACAACAAATCTTTGTGTAATATAATCCTCCATATGGAAAGTCTCGTTTATGATATATTTTGAACAATAGGTTCCTGTAATATTCAAAACGACATTCTTGTTTTCCCACTCTTTTTGAATATCTTGATAGAAGCCAATCAGAATATATTTAGACTCTCCGTTTTCAATTGTAAAACTTCTCTTCTCGACATTTTCATACATTTCCCTATATTTAGTTTTGGGCAGTTTTTCAACAAAATCTTTATTAAAAGATATCTTTATATCAGTTGCGTTACCAACTCCTATATTCTTAATCTTAATAAATAATGCCTTACGATATATAGCAATAGATATGTTTATTCTTGGCCGATGTTCTTCTTCCCATTGCCGTACTATCTCATTTATTTGTTTCTCATTTTGAGTGATGATTTTTTCATTTTGTACAGCCATTCTTCTATTTTGCATAATTGTCACAAATGCAACACCTGTCATTATAAGGGAACCAATAGAGCCTATATAAACCGCCCAAAATGAAAGCCAATCTTTTGGTCCACCAATAATATATTTTTCGGGCAATGGGGATGGCAAGTTAACAACAAAATTCAAAATTACAGGGATAAGTATTATTAAAAGATCCAAACCAATCCCAATGATTAAAATCCTTTTCAACGATGCAGGTTTCATTTTCATTTTTTTGTTAAATAACGTGAATCATTTGTGTTTATTGCTCTATAACTGCGATTTCTTCGGGGGTGAGATTGTAGAGTTGGTAAATTAGATTGTCTATCCTTTTTTCTTCTTGACAACTATCAAGGCCATGTTTCTTCATTGACAGAATATCCGATACAATGTCATCATATTGTTTTTGTTGCTGTACTGACAGGATTGGCACTGGCAATTTAAGAAAATTGGATTTCTGTCCTATTTTAGCATTTCCACCAAGAGAGCCTGCTATATGTCCCAACATCCATTCTGAGGGCTTGCTATTCAAGAAGGCTAACAAACATTTTGCCGAGTAGTTATTGGTTATTAGCACGTATTCATTGCTTGACAAGAAAACATGTTCTTCTGCAAAAGAATATTCAGCACTATCCTGAAATTGGCCATAAACTATCTTTGGAAGTGCAAAACATTTCCAGTAGCCAATACTATCCTGAACCTCAAACCATTTATTGTTAGTTTTCTTTCTGGATTTTAAGGGTATACCATCTATTATATGAGTGCGCCCTGTTTGTTCTAATAATTCGCGTCCATGTCCACCAGCGTAAGACTCCAGATGTGTTTTTACAGAAGGGTAGTCGTCAATATTATAATTTCTTGCAGGGAAAAACGCGATTAACCATAGTCCTGCCCATTTATAAGAATATCGTTTAATATCACGTCCACGAAGAATTGGGCGTATTAGGTCTTCTGTACGCTGTCGTTCCTCGTCGTTTTGGCAGTTGGAAAGAATTTTATTACGTTTCTCAGTCGATATTATAAAAGCATCATTACAGCCTGTTTTGACTCCGTAGTTTATTTCGATATTCCAGTCTTTTAAAGGTGTACCTATTGCTTCCATCTTAAGTTTAATGCTTTGTTCTATCGGTGATAATATTACCCAACTATCATTTCCCTTAAATGTACATACGGATTGATTCTGTAGCACATAACTATTCATATTTTCAAGTCCTCCCATTGTTTCTTTATCGACAGTAACACCTTGTGTTTCGCCCATATTCTTAGATTTTGAAAACAACAAAATGTTGGTATCAACCGTTGCGTTCTCAAAAATATTGCCACCAAGATCTACGATTATTTTAGGGTTTGTATAACCAGTGAAGAACTGTCGTGTCAATTCACCATATCCTGCTCTCATCCACTTGTTGGATGTAATAAAGCAGAGGTGCCCACTATTAGCAAGAATGTTGTATCCTTGCTCATAAAAGAGACTATAGATATCACCCATACGGGTAAAAGTCTTGAATCCACATTCTTTATAAAGGTCTGCTAACTCTCCACCGTTGGCTTGCAGCTGAATATACGGCGGATTGCCGATAACGATATCAAACCCACCGTTGTCGAAGATGTCTTTGAACCAGGTGTGCCAAAGGAAGAAATCTTGGTTGGCGGAAGGGTCTAGGGTGTTTAACTTGGATTCGGCAGATGGTCCGATTCCTTGTTGTTTTATGTAGCTCTTAACACTTTCGTTGATGCGCTTTCGGTATTCTATTTTTTCCTTGTGATTGGTAAGCGAGAAATATCTCTTCAACCAGATTCTGAGATTTTGTCTTGTATCATTGGAGAAGAAATCCATAGACACTTGGACGGTCTCTTTTCCACCTATTTTGCTTTGATAATAAGTTTTTCCATTCCTTTCAATTTTCTTGTCCATGATATGGCACAAGTCATGTCCCTCAAAACTCTCTATAAGGCTGTTACCCTGCATGAACTTGTAGTCGAAGTTTGGCAAGGGTTCTGGCTTTTCGGCATCCACCACGATACTCAGCCAGAAACGCAGGCGGGCGATGTCGATGGCTCCTCGCTCAATGTCCACACCATAGATATTGTTCTCGATAATTTCTTTCTTGAGTTCAGCACGGTAAGCCAAATCCAACTCATCAGGCACGTTTTCTATCGCCTCCCGACAACGCCACAATTCATTAAGCAAGCCCATTGGGAAGGCTCCGCTACCGATGGCTGGGTCACATATCTTCACATCTCGCAAGGCGGTGTCCAGCACCTCGCGGTAGGGCTCCAACTCTTCGGGTAGCTCATGGTGCTCTACAAAAGTACGGATTGATTGTTTAGTGTCAAGCATCTCGGAGGCGTTGTCGCTCACTTTGGTTTCAAGGTAGGCAATCAGGCTCTCTTTGCACATATAGCGTACAATCTCCTTTGGAGTATAGAAGGCACCTTTGGCCTTGTTGTCCTCCAGCAGGCTCTCAAAGATCTTGCCCAGCATCTCAGGGTCAATTCCAATATCTGCATCGTCGGGGTCGTTCTCATCGATGGTGAAGTTGTACGATGCCATAAACTCAAACAGCTGCTCAAACAATGATGCAGGCAGTTTAATCTTCATCTTGTCCACCTCATCACGCTCGAACAAACCACCATTCAAGTAGGGCAGTTTTTCCCATTCCGCTAACCACCGTAAATCCCAATGCTCTTGGTGAAACAGTTGTTCGCGTTTGTCTGGCTCCGTGTTGAAAATGCCAAAGAATAGTGGTTCTAATTCTTGATCAAGAAAATCTTGCTTATATGGACTCAAGAAGAATAGTTTGCTCAGAAACTCTGGGTCATCATTCAACCATCTTTTCTTCTGGAGGAAGTGTAGAAACACAATACGTCCCATCATTTTCTTCACATAGTCGTGGAATACTGCGCCTGTATTGCCTTGCCGTGATAATTCGGCGATAATACGGTCATAGTGACGGTGGTACTCGTCGAAGAACTCCTTGCTGAGTGCATCCACCGAGAATGTCTTATGCAACTCGTCGAGTGTCAGCCGTTTTTTACCCAAGTCGGTCAGCCTCCCAACAGGGGTGTTGTATTGTCCTTTCGGGTCACCGAACACATACGAGAATCGTTTGGCCGAGGTGACACCTCCTTTCAAGTCGCAGATATACGACAACCGCCAATACTCGCCGTCATCAAAAACGGCAATAGCAGCATCAACACCATATTTCACGTATGGATGAAGCATCTTGCGGAATCCCACCCGTTTGCGACGCACGTCGCCGTTAGGTACATGGGTGTAGTAAAGCCCTATCTCCTTACCCTCATTGTCGGTCAGGTATCCAAGACCATACAGTTGGTCGCCATTGTCATATTGCTCCAGCATCTCAGGTGATGTGAGAAGTTTTTGTGCATGCAATAGCTGACTAAGTATCACGCTGCGATAGGTAACAATGTCGAACGGTTGTTGGAAGAGGTCTCTCAGTTTGTTATTCATAGGTGTATGTGTTTTGTGGTTGATATTTATAATGATGTCGCGTACCTCCGGCACGCATTTGTCTATAGTGCCAGCATCCCCACACTGCGAAAGCTTTGTGCTTTCTTGTGTGGGGTTGTTAATCCTCTAAGAGGCTTATTTAAGGGGTTGAGATTCATCATTGTATGAAGGTTTCGGAGATGATGATGTCGGGGGTGTCGTAGTTTGTGTCTGATGCATCCTCCTCTTCAATGTCGGGGCAATAGGTGTCGGCAAGGTCAATGATCCGCTGTTCCAATGCCTCTTTGTCCAAGGGCTCCTTGCTGCGTTGCAGCTTGGCCAAATCTGCCAGTTCGCGAGGCAGTGAGTTGTACTCACCTAGCTCCACGATAGCTTTGAGCCGTTGGCACAATTCCTTCCCATGCTCGTCGCTCATGGCATCGATAGCTTCTGTTCGCAGGAATTTCAAGGCACCAGCCGTTTTGTTGTCACGGATATTGATACGCATGGATGTGGTTGTGTCTTGTTGTAGTAACATCTGGTTGTATAGCTCTAATGCCCTACCTACCTGTTGGAAGTGTTGCTGCTCAACGCGGGCAATGGGCATTCCCGGCTCAGAGGGTTCTGCTTTTAGATGCCGCACGGCTTCCAGGAATGTGAGCCGGCGAGGGACACCCGTCGAATCCACCAACACATAGTCCATTCGCTCTTGCGAAGCAAGGAACACCATTGTTGTGTCAGCCTTGTTGTCCTCGCTATTTGCGGCCGAGCGGACACAGCGGCTTTTGGGTGGAAGGTTTTTGATACGCTCATACCAAGCAGGATTCTCCTCCAAGAGAGTACGCACTTCACGCATTAGCGCTAACTTATCGTCATTCTCGTCGCGCACATCGGAATTGAAGAGTTTGAACTCCTTTACAATCTCTTCGTGCGAATAGATTTGTGAGTCCTCTCCCAGCGCGCTGTGGAAACCCTGCAATTTGATAAGGGCATTGCTGTAGAGCTGAATTTCTTTATCACCTTGCCGTGAGGGATAGAACATGTAGTTGTAAATAACGTCCGACTCGCTGCCTATACGGTTCACACGTCCATTACGCTGCATCAGGCGGCTGGCATTCCATGGTGAGTCGTAGTTTACAATCACGTTAGAACGATGCAAGTTCACACCCTCGGCCAGCACATCACTTGTGACAATAATATTGTATTTGTTCTGCTTCACTCCGCTGTAGTTGGCATCGAAGTTGGCGACAATATCGTCGCGCTTCTGATTGCGGTTGGCGGCAGTCACTTTCAGCACATCATTTCGTCCCAGTTTATTGGTGATAGTATCGCAGAGATAATCCACTGTATCTACACTCTCACTGAATATCACAAGTTTTTGATTAATGTTCTCCTGTGGATTGAACAGCTCGTTTTGCAGCATTTCTACAAACAGCTCAAGTTTGGGGTCATTGCTCACTGCATCCCACTGTTGGGAGAGTGTGTCCAGCTTTTCGGCATCCTCGTTGAGCATTTGCAGCAGGTCGTCCTTGAAGTCTGCAGCGTGATAGACGAAGTCAGCACGCTCTACCCCTTTTGCTTCAATATACTGGATAATTTCGTCCAGTTCCATTTCCTTCTCGGTTTGCAGCTGCTTTACATTGTATTCGGGAGCTATTAGCACTTTGTCCTCAGCAAACATGTCTATCATGCCATTAGTGATGTTGAGGAATGTGTGGAGTGATTCCTTGAACGCATTGAAGCTGCTCTCCAGCCGCTTCACCATGTGGGTGCGGAATATGCCGGTAAGCAGCAAAGCCACATGTTTTCCTTGCTTACCTTTGTAGGGTACGCCCTCACGGAAGAACTCCACAGCACGATAGCGTGCATAGTGCAGCCCTTTGCCTCCGGGATTCGACTCCGACGGGGTGTCGGTAAGCAGATGTACGGTTGTGGCAAACAGGTCCGCCAATTGGTCGTTCATCTCATAGCGACGGTCACGTATAGGGGCGAACTTAGGGAAGGAGATGCCCTGCGCTTCGAGGTCGGCACGATAGCGCGGCTCATGCATAATGTTGTTGCGTGTACGGCGCACCATGACTGGCTCCAATGCCCTCCGCCGAATCTCGTCCATTAGTGTATCGACCTGTTTAACAAATAAGTCGTGGGGTAGCCGGTCGCGCTGTTTCATCAGCGACTTGTATTGGTTAATCCATTCAGAGAAGGTTCGCGACAAGTCGCCAATTCCTTCTATTGTGCAGTTGCGTGCATCTTGAAACAGCAGCAATTCATTGCGTATGTCGCTGGGGTCGTTGTTATATGGGGTAGCCGAAAGTAGCATTACCTTCTTGCGAGTCCCTTCCACCCGTCCGCGGTTGGCGCGTCGCGATTTGCAGATAATCTGTAGGTTTTTGTATGTCTGGTTACCATCGTTGCGGAAGTTGTGTGCCTCATCAACAATGACAAGGTCGTACTCGCGTGGCTCACGGTAGTTATCGCGACCGTCCACCACCTTGTCCAAACTGCCACTGCTTACAAACCATGTGTATTTGGCTATTTCGAATTTTTTGAAAGTCTCTTCCCAGGCTTTACGCACTGCGGGAGGCATAATGACAAGTATGCGTGTATAGCGACCATTCTCAAGTATGAACCTCTTGGCTATCATGGCGGCAACAGGTGTCTTGCCCAAACCCACCACATCGGCAATAAAGCATCCGTTGTGTCGTATCAGGGTCTGGTATCCTTGTATGACGGCATCATGTTGATAGCTGAGGTCGCGAAAGCCGTAGCGTGTGGGGTCGATGTCGAACGAGTCCTCCACCATACTGCCAAAGGTGTCTATCAACACTTTCATGTATAGTTCATAGGGCGTGGGCGGTTGCTCATTGTTGAGGTGTGTGGCACTGCGGGCTTGTTTCATATCCTCCACACTCACAACAACACTCTCGTTCCACAGCCTCCAGAACTCGTCTTCACAATAGCGCACATCGTCGTAGTCCTTCATCGCCACATTGAGCTCATAGCGGTGGTCGTTGGCTGTGCCCAACCCTTGGTCAGTAAGGTTGCTGCTGCCCATGATGACCCACCCATCGCTGTGCTGCGAGAAGTTGCCAGGCAAGCATAGGTAGAACTTGGCATGTAGGTTACGTGTGGCATGTACCCTGAGCTGCAACTTGCCCGAGGCTATGTCGTCAAACATCTGAATTATCCCGTGTTCAGTGTCGGCATCATAGTGTGCTTTGCGGATGTCGGCAACCAGCTGCTGGCGATACTGCTCCACCACTTCACCCGGATGGCTGTCGGCTGTGAAGAACATCTGGGGATTATGGTGGCGGAAAATATCGTCGATATTGATACCTACAAGGATACGTATCTCTTTTACGTTCTCCAGCTCTTGACGCAGTTTGAAATAACCGCTGGAACGAAAATAGCCAACTACGGCATGGAAGATGTCGAAGTTGGCCATTGCTGTGGCGATGCCATGGAACTTGTCCATCAGCGTCGTCTCTATATTGTTGAAGAATTTGGTGCTCATAAGGCTTGGCGTTTTGGCGCTTCGCCTTTCAAAGCATCACAAACAAAAAACCGTGAAACTTTCTGTCTAAAGTCGAGGTTCTGGACTACCTGTATTACAAACGAGAAAGCTCACGGTAAACACCGCGAGCATTTCTGCCTTCTCGTGTAATACAGTTGAAATTGTCCAGATTTCGACCTTACTTGAAAAGCAAAAACGCTTTATATTATGTCTTTGTTACTATTCTATGTTTCTGTTTCTTATTCTGTTTGTTTTGTTTATTAATTCGTTTATTCGTGTTGCAAATATACAAAAATTCTCCGACATAGATACACTCATCGGCTAAAATAAACCAAAATCGGTCATCTGGCCGACTTTTCATTCATTCTTGTCTTTTTGGGATTAAAGGAATTATCACGGCCTTACCGCCATTCCTCTGTATGTAGTCTTAAATCGGTTCCATCCTTCAAGGGTTTGGATTGCATCTTCTAGCATATTGTTTCCTCTCTGCCTGCACTATGCTCCTAATGCTGCTCCGTCCCTGCTTTTCTATATGTCCAGTGTGCCTTCGGTGTAGGTTCTCTCTGCAAGCGAACCTACACCGAACCCATTCTGTAGGGTGAGCCTCGCGTTTTGCAGTTCCCCTCCTCTCCTGAAAAGGGTGACAGTTGGCTTTTTTCTACGGTCCGGAGGTATTTTGTCCTATTTCGGATTTTCCCCGCTTCAATTACTGTAAAGCTCTTCGTCACCTCTTATTAAGCCTTTCTCAACCTATTGGGTAAAAAACAACTTGTCAAGGAGTTAGACTATTGTGTATGCGTAAGGTAGTTACAATAGTGGGGAAACTTGGATTTGTGCTGGCTCCGCCAGCGGGATACATACCCCGCCACTGTCGTGGCACCCCTTTCAAAAAGGGACGCTGACGCGGTGACGTTTGTACACACATTCTGTTACCTTAACTAGAGACCGACGGACCGCCACCGCGAGTCCCCTCTTTCAGAGGGGTACGGCGAAGCCGGGGGGTATGTATCTGAAAACAAATGCAGATAGTCCATATATTATTTTAAAGAGGACTTTTGTGATTTGTGCTGGCTCCGCCAGCGGGATACATACCCCGCCACTGTCGTGGCACCCCTTTCGAAAGGGGACGCTGCCGCCGTGACGCTTATTCCCTTATGTTGGCGCAGTGTCGTTAGTATACGCATTGGGATGCCAAATGCTGGCGCGGTGAAGGATGTATACACTTTGGTCTACACGACACTGATGCGGTGATGTTTACATGCTGTAATCCACCACTTGCTTGAGAAACCAGCGGCCATCTATGCGTTGGAACATCCATTTGAAGTAAATACCCGTATCCTCAACAGTGAATACGACAACTCGCTGATTGGGCTGCCGTTGTTCGAACTTGGTCTTGTAGGTGTCGAACCACTCGTTGGTGGCGCATTTCCAGTCCTTGGCAGAGAGCTTAACGGTATAGAACTCCGGCTCGCTGTTCGGGACATCGATGTCGGTAGTCATCAAAAACTGTGCATCGGGAGCCAGCCGCGACTGCTGGAAGGGGCAGTCCTGCCGGAAGCGGACAAAGAAAGCGTCAAAATCCTCGGGGACGTTCTGTGCTTTTGAAGTGGCAGCGATTTGAGGCAGGATTTCCTTCTCGAAGAGGTCGCGGCGTATGAGACGATAGTGGGGAGCGTAGGTTTGGTTGAAGCGGGAGCTGTGGTGGAACACATATTCACCACGATTGAAAAGACTGTCGAGCCGTGCGGCATCTTCGTCGAAGTTGAGGGGTTGCGGCTGGATGGTGCGGAGCTGGTTCTGAATGCGTTGCCACTTACCGCGCCAATCGTAGAGGGGCATGGGGTTGACCTGCGAGGCACTCTGCATCAGCAGCTGGACAAAACGCCCCAAATCGAAACGGTGCTGCTTGAGAATCTTGATATTGACACGGACAAAATTGCCGTCGATGCCGGCATACTCGTAGTCGGGATAACGGGTGTCGAGAGTGTCGACCTGCTCCATTTCGCGCGTGATATATCCGGCACACGACGCGGAGTCCTTGATGATGTGGCCCGGGCCATAAATGTCTTGAAAACAGAGTTTATACACATCCTGCAGCTGGGCCTGTGGGAAGCGTTGCATGTAGTCGGCAAGCACCTGACGGGCGCGGTCGGGGACAGCATAGTGGCCTTGGTCTATCTTGTGCATAATGGCGGTTGCCTGCTGAAGGGTGGAGCCTTGGGCAGGAGCTGAGGGGTTGTCCCAATACTGGCGGGTCCACACCTGTTCGGCGGCGGTGAGGGTGGTGAGGAACTCTTCCTGATTGAACACCCTGCCGTTGCGGGCGGCGGAAATGACGCTGTCGAAAAACATCTGCCAGCGCATACGGTAGTATCCCGAAAGGAGGCCGCCCCACATGCGGTTGGCGTAGTCGTTGAGGACGGGGCCGCCCCAAATGGTGAGCAGGGTGCGGGCCTGGGTCTCGTAATAGTGCTTGTCGGCCTGGGTGGTGCCCCAGTTGTGGGCATCGGCCACCCACCGGCTCAACGAGAGTGGCTCGACGGTGTTGAGCAGGCGGTCGGCATCGTCTATCATTTCGAGGGCGAGGTCGCGGTAGCGGCTCATGGCGGACACATCGCCTTGACGGTAGGCGACAGCAAAAGCATCGCGAACCTCCATGAAATGATTGCCCAGCCACTGCGACAGGAGGTTGGCCACATCGTATTGGTATCCCGCCTGAGGCGTTTCGGCCTGCAGGAGCAAGTGCAACGCACGCAGGAGGGTGGCATTGTCGTAGGAATAGTAGGGTTTGGTGTAGTAGGTGCCGTGACCGGCGAGCGAGGGACGCGCCACCATCTGGGTGCCAAGCCCATAGAACGACCAATCCTTATAGACCGAATCGGCCAGAAGCCGCCAGGCGGCGCGACAATTGCTGTCAGGACTGCCTCGACGCATGTCGGCCCATCGGCGTACAAAATGCCCTACCCTATCGGTTGCGGGACTGAGATTCCACGGATGCTCAAGGAGTAATTGGAAGATTTGGGGGCTGTTGTCGAAACTTTCGAGGGTGGAGCCTATGCCAACCATATTGCCACCCTGCTGGGCAAAGGCCTGATTCAGCTTGTGGTCCAATCCGTTGAGGTCGCCCACCAGCATGGTGTTGCCTCCAAAATTGCCCAGATAGCACCAAATGAAGGGTTGGCCGAAGAAGCCGTCGGTCTCGCGCCACACTTCGGTCTTTTCGCAGAAATAGTCGAGCAGAACCATGCGGCCCTGTGGGACGGCGGTGAGGTATGCCTTGAGCCGCTCGGGGGTCCACTGGCGACGTTTATAATAGAACACCCACGACATCTGCAGCCACGAAGCCTGGGGGTCGACCTGGCTGAGCGAAGAATAGATGTGGCGGGAAACGGAGGCGAGATAGTCGGGGTCCCAGCTGGGAGGGTCCATCTCGTTGAAGGGGTCGACACCATAGATGTGGCCGGTGCCATAGAGGGCGGTTTGTTTTTCGAGATAGGAACGCTGGATAACAGCGAAAAGGCTATCGGTGGAGTTGAGGAAATAGGTGGGTTCGAAGCCGCACCAGCTGCTGAGCCGGGTGATGTTGGCTTGGGGATAGCGCTGGGCTATGCGTTGCGGCACGTGGCCTGCGAAAGCCGGGAGGACGGGGGTCATGCCCAATTCGCGCTCGCGGGCCAGTATTTTGACTTGCAAGTCCTTCTGCCCGTCAATCCATTGCTGGGGCAAGGGACCGCCGAAGCTGTCGAGATTGGCCATACGGTGCCACGGGAGGTGGGCAGGACCGCTGAAATAGGCGCGTATCTCGTCATCGGTCATTCCCATTTCACGCCACACCTGCTGCCATACGGCTTCCTGGCCGGTGAGCGCCAGCGGCATGTTGACCCCGTTGAGCGCCATCCAGTCGATGAAGCGTTCCCACTGGGGCCACTGCCACCACACCATAGTGTAGCCGTAGGTGCAGTAGTTGAGGAAAAAACGCCACGGGACAGCACAGCGATGCACCACCTGGCCCTTGACGGCAGGCCAGAGGGCGGGCAACTGGACCGGCTGGCTGGCATACCACGACACGTCGACATGGGCATACTCCTTGAGATAGTAGTTCAGACCCATAGCCATAGAGTTGTCGTTGTTGCCCACCACACGTATCTTTTTGCCGTGCATGGAAAGGGAGAAGAAATCGACAGTATCCGTTTGGCACACAAACTCGAAATGGCGTGCCTGTTTGCCAAGCACACGGCGGGCCAGACGCTGCGCCGACTGCTGGGCCTGGAGCGAACCGAGGCCGAGAAGGGCAAGCAGAAAGAGGGCGAGGACTTTTTTCATATAGAAACGGGATTATAAAAACGATAAGGACAATTATTTACGGGCTGCCACAGTGCGGCGAACCACGAGGATGCTGACCTCGTAGAGGGCATAAACGGGCAAGGCTACAAGCGAGAGGGTGAGGGCATCGCCCGTGGGCGTGATGACGGCGGCAAGGATGAGAGCCACCACCACCGCATGGCGGCGATAGCGCGTAAGGAAGCGGGGGGTGAGCACAGACATTTTGGCCAGAAGCCAAGCAAGGACGGGCATCTCGAACACCACACCCAACAGGAAACTGAGCATGAGAAGGATGTCGATGTAGGACGTGAGGGCTATCTGGTTGGGCACATCGGGCGAGACCTGATAGGTGCCCAGAAAACGGAATGTGAGCGGAAAGATGAGAAAATAATTGAGCGCCACACCCAATATGAACATGACATAGCCGCTGCCCACAGCACGCACGGCATAGCGGCGCTCGTGGGCATAGAGTCCGGGCGCCACAAAACGGTAGAGCAAATAAATCACATAGGGCGAAACCACCAACAGCCCCATCCAGAGGGCCACACGCATGTGGACAATGAACTGTTGCGCCAGCCCGGGATTGAAGAGGTCGACACTGAAACGGCTGGCATGCCCGGTGAGGCGGGAAAAAAGACGATAGGTGATAAAAGAGTCGCGGCTGGGAGCCATCACCACCGAGAAAAGCAAATCCTTGCAGCAGAAAGCGGCAATACCGGCCACCAACACCGCCACAATGATTTTGACGATAGAAGCACGCAACTCGTCGAGATGACCCCAAAAGTCCATTGACAGCAGGAAAGAAAAGAGACGGGTTCTACTTGTCCTTCGACTCGTCCTCTATGTCTTTCTTCACATCGTCAAGGCCGTTCATGCCGTCCTTGAAACTCTTAACGCCCTTGCCCACGCCATGCATCAACTCGGGAATTTTCTTGCCGCCGAAGAGCAGCAGAACCACCAAGAGGATGATAATAATTTCGGTAGTACCGATAAAAAGGATATTCATAACATTGTATTTGAACGGTTAAACACTGTAACTGCGAACGGCCTCCTCGATGTCGGCAAGCTTCTGCGGGATATTGATGCTTTGTGGGCACTCGTGCAGGCAGCGGCCGCAGCCTATGCAATGGTCGGCCTGACGTTGGCGTTCGATGGAGCGGTTGTAGCTGACCAGGAAAGCACGGCGGGCCTCGCGGTAGGCCTTACGGTCCTCGGAAGTGGCATCGGCATCAATCTCTATCAGGTTGCCCTCGTTGACCATCTTGTTGTAGTGGGCAAAGTTGCCGGGAATGTCGATGCCGTAAGGACAGGGCATGCAATATTGGCAGCCGGTGCAAGGCACCAGGGGATAGTCGGCATAGCGTTCGGCAATGTCCAAGAGGGTTTCCATTTCCTCGTCGTTGAGGGGCTGGAGAGGCGACATGGTGCGGAGGTTGTCCTGCAGATGCTCCATATAGGTCATGCCGCTGAGCACGGTGAGAATGCGGGGCATAGTGCCGGCAAAGCGGAAAGCCCAGGAGGCAAGGCTCTGCTCGGGGGCACGGGATTTGAGCTCGTCGACGGCAAACTGGGGCAAATTGGCCAGCTGACCACCCAGAAGGGGCTCCATTACGAAGACCGGAATGTCGCGTTTCACCAACTCACCATACAAATACTTGGAATCGGCATCGGCATTCCCGTCGTCGGACAAGGAGTCGGCATGCTGCCAGTTGACATAGTTGTGCTGAATGAGGACGTGGTCCCAATGCACTTTATCGTGCAGGGCGAGAGCCTCGTCGAACACCTTCACATCGCCATGATAGGAGAATCCCAGGTTGCGGATGCGTCCTTTGGCACGCTGTTCGACCAGCCATTCGAGCATTCCGTTGTCGATGAAGCGGCGCATGAAAGCATCATGGGGTGATACCTGGTTCCCGTCCTTGTCGCGTCCGGGGAGGCCGACACAATGGAGCATATAGAAATCGAGATAGTCCACCTGCAGACGTTCCAGCGACTGCTCGAACATCTCTATACTTCCTTGGCGGTTCCAAAGGGCGGGGTTCTGATTGGAAAGCTTGGTGCTGATGAGATATTCATCGCGGCGGTGGCGGCTCAACGCTTTGCCCATAGCAATCTCGGACCTGGCTTTGCAATAGCGGGGGGCGGTGTCGAACAGGTTCAGGCCGTGAGCTATGGCATAGTCGGTAAGCTCGTTGATTCGGTCCTGATCCAGATCGCCTTCAGTTTGGTTGCCGTCTTTCCCGTCCTCTGTCGAAGGCAGACGCATACAACCATAGCCTAACAGCGACACCTTCTCGCCATGGGTACCCGTGCGGTAGGTCATCTTGTCGGTTGGCACCTCGCCAGAAGCAAACCCTTCGGCTTTGGTTTTGTTGGGCGAGTCGCAACCGGTGGCCAGGGCAGCCGTGGCCAGTACCCCGGCACCCATACTTTTTAGAAAATCTCTACGATCCATATTACTAAATTATTTGAGGGCGTTAAGCCGCTTGTTTCTTTGTGTTACTTGAAAATGATAAATGTTTCCTTGTGCGAATCGCGGTACTCGATGCGGTAGTCGCGGGACGATGAATTGAGGAGAGTGGAACGCATATCGAGCAGCGGTGAGGCGTGGATGTCATCGTAAGCGTAGTAGTGGATAGTGACTGTGGAATCATTCTCTTCGACAGGTTTGCTGAGCAACACTTTACCCTCCATCACCTCTGACCATAAACTGGAAGGACTATCGGAAGTGAATAGTTCCTCTCGCCCGTCGTCGTATACCACCCAAACCTCTTGGATCATGATTTCGGTGGTATCGGCCACGATGGTGTCTCCAATGAGGCGGGACACATCGCGGATATAGTCGTCGAGCAACCCATTGTAGAATATATTGTTGAAATCGTAATTGCCGTCGGGATTAGAATAGTCGCTTACACGGAAGACAACACGCTCTTCCAGACCTGCATTCTTGGACTGCCAATCGTAGTTGTATTTCCATTCGACGTTGTTTAGCATAGTGCTGTCGGCCCTGGCGGCAAGCCTGCAAGCTATTTGCGCGGGTTCGCCCACAAGGATGAAACCTGTGGTATCAGGCGGGAAAAGACCACATGGCCCATCTTGAGACATCAGTTCCTTATTATCGGCGAAATAGCGGAAGGGTTCGACTGTGGTTTGATAGCTGCAAACTTCCTGAGGACCAACCGTTATGGAATGGAATGAGGTGATAGGATCGGAGACAAACAACATGGGCACCAGTATGCTCACACTATTGTTGAGCACATGCAACATACATGAAAGCCAGAAACTGATATTGATGGTCAGCCAGCAACATATAAGAGCCATGCCGAAGATGTCAGTAAGACCAAGGATCATCCCCAACGAATAATCTCCGAAACCCGAGATATGGCACACCATGAAAGCCAAGGAACTGATGATAGCGTTGATCCACAATTGCAAAAACTTGTTCTTTACGAGAATTGTCACCAAGATAATTGCAACAATCATGAGCACACCCCACAACCCAATCGAACCGACGGTGAAGAGTGCCATAAGGACAAGGCTGAGGATAAAAGTCCACTTCTTGCCAACGCCCCACAGGCGGAAGCTCAACTCCTCCAATATCGGTTGGAAGAGGCACAGCATCAGCAGCGTGAATATGGGAGCATTACGGAACATCATCTTCCCAAGGTCAATCAACGTATCCTGCCCTGACAATTTCAATCCTGCCGCTTCAAGGATATACAACGTCGCCATAGAACCCAGCCACAAAGCCAAGCCTATCCACAGCATGGGCAGAAACCGCTTGTCGTAACGTTTAGTTTTTTTCATAATATTTGATATTTACTGTTTTACATCGCTAACATCAAATGCCTCCGAAACCGCTTATCTCGTTTCGGCGTGCTCTTTTATAGCCTTCTTCTTGCTGTGCTTGGTCCAGAGACCGTACACCTCGCTCACATTACCTGCAGTAGTGAAAGCATTGATTTCGTTGTCTCTCAGAAAAGCCATCAGGTTGCTGAACTCATCCTTGGTTAACAGCACTTCCAGCTCAATGCTGCGCTCATTTGAATATCCTCCAATTACCTCGTAGAGGGTGCAACCACGGTGCAAATCATCAATAATGTAACGGCGGATACGGTCGTAATCCTTTGACACAATGCAGACACGCTTGCGGTTGTTCAACGAAGCTGTGAAATAATCAACCACCAAGCCATTAATCCAAGTGCCGATAAGACCGATAACCACCATGCGGAACGGATTGATAAAGAAAGCCGTACAGCAGATAACGGCACCGGCAATACTCACCGATGTACCAATGTCGAAGTGGAGATACTTGTTCACAATCTTAGCCAGGATATCCAATCCACCTGTCGAAGCATTGATGCTGAACATCAAAGCCTGCGCAGCACTTAACAGCAACACAAAGCAGCAAAGATCCAACCAAGGATCACCCATAACGGAAGGGGTACCCGTCACCAAGTTCTCGTTGGCAATCTTCTGCCACGGGAGGATAGCATCCCAGACATCGGTCATCGGACCCAATATCATAGCCGTGTAGACCGTCTTTGCCCCAAATTCATGTCCTATCAACACCCATGCCAATATCAGCAGGATAGCATTGATAGCCATAATGATGACCGAAAGTCCGATATGGATACCCGCAGCCTCGAAGATGTTGTTCAGCACAATCGAGAGACCCGAAATGGTACCGATAATCAGTTTGCTCGGCACCAAGAAATAATATACTGCTGCTGCGGTAACGAACATACCGAGAGTCATGATTACAAGTTCTTTCCAGAATTTGTACGTTTTCACTACGCTAAGCGTATCAAGAAATTTACTCATAGTTTTGATTGTTTATATTTTAGAATATTTTGTTAGTTAATTATCTCATACATTGGTGTGCACCTCGCGTCCCTCCACATAAATGGCACTGAACGGACGCACCGGGCAATAATATTCGCAGGCTCCGCAACCTATGCAACGCGACTCGTTTACCACTACACGCTGATGTCCTGTCAACGCATCGCTCACAAGGCTGATAGCTGCTGCCGGACAATGACGCGAACAGGCGTTACACTCCACGCCCTGTGCTAACAAGCAGTTACTCGCCACCGTGACGGCATGTCCTATGCTGATAGCACTCTTCTCGGCAGCATCAATTTTCTTAATAGCTCCCGCAGGACACACTTCACTACAGCGTGTACAATCTGGTGAACAATAGCCTTTGTCGAAAGCCATCTCGGGCTGCAGCAAGGTGATCAATTTTTTCGACGGACGCAATACATGTTGCGGACATTCGCTCACACAAAGCTGACAACCCGTGCAACGACTTGAAAAATTCTTCAAACTTTTGGCACCAAACGGCTTCAATGGCACATTACGCTCAGGCAGTTGCTTGTCTACCAGCGCAGCCAAACCACCGTCCACTTTCTTCTCTTGCGCCTCAACGGCCAAAGCGGCGCCCACAGCAGCTGTTGTCACCACAAACTTGCGGCGCGAAGCATCCACCTCTTCATTCTTCACCACAGCCTTGCCACGCTGGAGCGTAATAGCCTTCTGATGGCAATTCTCTAAACAATCCATACACGCCACACAACGCGACATATCTATCGTATGCGTCTCAGGGTCAATGCACATAGCCTTGCAATTCTTAGCGCACTTCTTGCAACCGTTGCACTTCCCCGTATCAATCACCGGACGGAACATGGCGAACTTCGACAGAAAACCCAATACTGTACCCACAGGACACACCGAATTACACCATACTCTTCCCCAACGAAACGACACAAACCCCACCACAACAAAGGTCACTGCGGCAACAGCCAGCGTCACCCCGCTCTTCACCCACACATCCACCTCATAGAAAGCATAGCTCCCTGCCCGCTCGGCAAAATAAGCACACAGATTATTAATCCACATATACAAAGGCTGGAATAAATTCGTCGCTATACGCCCATAGGCACTATACGGGGCTATCAATATGGCAATCCCATTCACCCCAAAAACCATCAGCAGTACAAACACTGCCAACATTGTCCAGCGAAGCCACGGCCATCCCTTAGTATAGTGGAAACGGTTCTTTTTCCATTTTCCACCCAACCAGATAAACACATCCTGCATCACTCCAAACGGGCACACCACCGAGCAGTACGTTCTGCCAAACAGCAGGGTGACCACTACAAAAAACAATACCACCGCTACATTCAGCGACAGCACTGCGGGCAGCAACTGCACTTTGGCCAACCAACCCAAATACAGATGCAACACACCTGTAAAATCAAGAAACAGCAACGTGATGGCCACAAAAAACAAACTGGCCAATAAAATTCTAACCTTGCGTAACATATTCTTTTTTATTTTTATTTTCAAATTTTCAATATTTCAACGAAGACGTTCTCTTGTAAAATGGCTCTTCACATATAGCCAATATCCCACAAAACCTGCCAAATTCACTATCCACGCAGCCCAAAAAGCTGCTCCATAGCCCCAATTCTCGCTCAACACACCACCCAGCAATATACCCAGACCAACTCCCACATCCCATGCCACCAGTATTGAACTGTTCGCTGTACCCCTCTGTGTATGCGGAGCCAAATTAACAAACATATTCTGATAGGCCGGATACATGTGTCCATTGCCCAAACCTATCACCAACGCTGCACCGTAATAGCCCACAGCGTTAGGCAGTGCGGCAAACATCAAGTATCCCAGTAGCGACACACATACACCCAGCGAAGCATTATACGTAATCTTTCCCTGCCGCAACGCCTTGTTGCCCTGCAACCGTGAAAGAATAAGGCCTAAAGACAGCAACAGGAAAAACGTTCCCGAGCCACCCTCTATCCCCAGCCTTTCCTTACCGTAGATGGCCACATACGTGCTCATCACTCCGTACGAAAAAGCGAAACACACCATAGTCAAAGCCTCGCCCATCCCCTTCATCAGAAAGAAACGGTCAAGCGATATTGGCTGCTTGCCCTTCACCAACTCGCGGGGACGGGTCTTTACCGTAGCGTCTATCAACAACCCCACAGTGGCAACACCCATCGCTATCCAGAAGATGATATCAAAATTGTGTGTCGTTGTGTAAATCCATATAGCAATAGTCGGCGAAATCGCCGAAGCCAGATTATTACTCAACCCATACAACCCTATCCCCTCTGTCCGTCGCGACGACGGCAACACATCAATGGCCACCGTACTGTTAGCCACCGTCGTAAAGCCGAAAGGCATGCCATGCACCGTCCTCACTGCCGCAAAAAGCATCAATGTCCCTGCAGCCACATATCCCACAAAAAACAGCGTAAACACCGTAAAGCTGATAAGCAACACCATCTTCCTCGGGAAACTGTCCACCACATAACCCGAGAACAGCCTCGCCACCAGAGCCATCACAGCATAACCGAAAAGCACCAAACCAATCGTATCCTTATCGGCACCGAAATGTTCGCTCAGATAGATAGGCAACAACGGTGTCAACAGCATGAACGAAAAGAATATCATGAAATTCGCCACCCACACCTTGGTGTAGTTGGCATTCCAAAGCCGTTCAGCATTCTTTTCCTTCATAATCTATAAAATCAATCGTCTTTATCAAATCTATCAAATCCATCTCTCTACCCCACCACCAAATTATGCAACATCGCATACACAGCCAAACCCGCCACGCTCTTGATACCCGTCTTCCGCGTAATATTCTTGCGGTGCGTATTCACCGTGTGGATACTGATATTCAACTTGTCGGCAATCTCCTTACTGCTGCATCCCTTTGCCAGCAGAACCAACACTTCCGTCTCCCTCTCGCTCAACTCATATCCCTCCTCATCCTCCATCTCCGGCTGACAACACTCACGCAACAGCTGTGCCACCCTGTTTCCCTTCTCCCTAATATCCAGCACCGTCTTAAACTGGCTCAGCAACGACGGCTCCACATACTCATACACCAGCGCTACCACGGCCATACTCATCCTTGCCTGCTGTATCGACACCAACTGCATCCTTGGCGGTGTGTTCAGCAACGTAGGATTCAATATCAGAATATCCGGCTGCTGACGACTTATCCTCTGCGCCATATCGGCGGGCACTTCACGCATTGGAGCCTGCAACACAAACTCATCCTCATCCAACAACGACCGCAGACCCTCGCGCACTATATCGCTCGGCTCGCACACCAGCACCTGTATCTTGGGCTTCATCCCTCCTGCCTCCTTTCCAACTGCTGAATATACGGCAGCAATATCTTCTCCTCTATCAACGCATGTTTCTCCAAGTCCGCACTCAACTGCATGATGGCAAACACCAACTCGTTCAACTCTTCGGCAAACCCCTCACACGGGATATACTTGTACAATATTTGCGTCAAATCGCCCAGTTTATCCACCAAATCCGTATGGTTGTCAGCGAAATGCTCACTTACTGGCCGCTCCGCTCTTCCACCGTTCATCAGACTCTCCAAATATGGGAAAACATCCCGCTCCTCACTGTCGAAATGCTCCACAACCTCCTTACGGTAGTCCTCGAAAAAATGCTTCAATATTGAGCCGTATCTTTCGCCCGCACTTCCCGCCACATGCAACAAATGCCGTTCTATGTGTGGCAACCTTTCATTCAAATAATATCGGTGGCTTGCCTCCAGATAAGGCACCAACGGACTAAAATCTGTCCGCATCAGGTCATCCTCATCGGGCAAATAATCATCGAATGTATACACATTGAATATCAACAACACAAAATCCACAGGCAGTCCATACTGCGCACAAATCTCCTGCACACTGCGCTCACCGAAACCCAATGGAATACCAAACCGTGGCATGGCCAAAATCAAAGTATGATTCGTCGCCACCACGTCCGCCATCTTCATCCGACCTGTAAAAAACCTGCCTATCATCTATTAATCTATAAACTCTTTATTATTATTAACATTTTTTTATTCTATCAACTCCCCGCCAATCAACACTATATCCCACACTCCCATCCGCCACACACACTCTCTCTCATTCTGCAAAAATACGAAAAAAAATCCAAATAGACGGATATAAAAGAATAAACCCAAATCGGTCGTTAGAATTTCATCCCTGATTTTAACATTTTGTAAACAGTACAATACCAGTCAAGTAGTCGTTGTTCTTTTCTAATAACGGTCATTAGAGAGGGACGAAATAACATGTTTTTTCGATTAAAAAGGATTGATATTCTCCTAATGACCGATTTGGGATTAACAACACATTCATAACACATTCTTTATAATCGTGCAATTAAAATGGCAGACCCATTCGTATGAGTCTGCCATTGGTTGCTGAATGCAATCAAACAATAGAGTTATTGCTTGATGACGCGCTTGATGATTGTGCCGTCATGCATTGCGATGCGGAGGGTGTAGACTCCTGTTGGCAGATGACGGATGTCAATGACATTACTGTCATAGAAAGTGGCGACAATGCGACCGTTTGGATCAAACACCTCTATCATATCAACTCGGATTCCTGAAGTCTCGATGATGATTTTACCTGTGGTGGGGTTGGGGTATAGAGTAATGTCGCTGACACTATCAATGGTGCTGATACCAACCTCAGTGATGGTCAATTGCAATACAATAATACTATCGCAACCTGCCTCGGTCTGAGCTTCGAAAACGTACTCACCACTTTCGGTATAGGTGTTTCCCAACCATTCGTAACTACTGGTAGCAGAGTCGACGATGGTGTCATGGCTACTATAATTGATGGTGAGATGTAGTGTCACTATGCTGTCACAGCCTGCTGAATTGAGAGTTGAGAATTGAGAATTGAGAGTAGAGGCAGTGTAAAGGCTGTCGTGCCAAATATAGCTGTCACAGGCGGTATCAGTGACAATGGTTTCAGAAGTAGGATTGACTGTGAGCATGAGTATCAACAGCGAGTCGCAACCTTGCGCGTTTTGAAGTGTATGGTCGTAAATGCCTTCTGTGGTGAGCCAACTATCATTAAAGAGTAGTGAGTCGCCCTCGCAAATGCTTTCCACAGAACGTGTCGTGTCGCTGTAGTTGATAGTCAGGTGCAAGGTGACTATACTGTCGCAACCTACTGAATTGAGAGTGGAGAATTGAGGACTGAAAGTAGTGGCAGTGTAGGTGGTTCCGTGCCATGTGTAGCTATCGCAGGCGGTGACTGTCTCAATGCCTGTAGTGCTGTTGTTGATAGTCAGGTGCAGGGTGACGGTACTATCGCAACCTACTGAATTGAGAGTGGAGAATTGAG
>JAEEGJ010005959.1_pt1 | contig 37322 bp, 22 predicted proteins | sample 8958761 | NCBI WGS metagenome assembly JAEEGJ01 (sample SAMN16246546, study PRJNA631951) | gut metagenome | biome: gut microbiome; feature: rumen; material: RS-attached | host: Bos | place: Iran: Karaj | collected 2018-10
TCACTCAGAGAGAATGCCATCCATGCACCTGCAGCAACCCCTGCAAGCACCCCTACACCATATTTTATATAACTCTGCTTCATATTATTAATTCTCAATCTTCAATTCTCAATTTAATATCCAGCCATTGTTCATTCGACAATTGTGTTCCCACAACCTGAATTTCCTGTGCAGCCACCAGTGCTCCTATCTCTGCACAGCGTTTTAGGGATGCATCCCTAAGTAAACCATAGAGGAAGCCTGCTGCGAAATGGTCGCCAGCACCTGTTGTATCTACTACTTGCTCCACTTTCACGGCATCAGCATGTACCTTGTAAGAGCCCTTCTGGACCCAAGAACCTTCAGCGCCCACTTTCACCACAACCATCTCCACCATCTCTGCCAGTTCCTTCAAAGCCTCTTCTGGTTTCTTCCCAGTCAATGCCCTTGCTTCCTCATCGTTAGCAAAAAGAATGTCCACGTACTGCTCCACCAAGTATCGACAGAATTCAAGGTCAGACAGGATGATGTTGTAACTTGCCAAATCCATGATTACTTTCATGCCAGCCTCTTTCGCCATCTGAGCCCCCTGCTCTATAAGCGCATGATTCTGCACCAAATAGCCTTCTATGAACATATACTCATACCCGTTCAACATCTCAAGTTTCAAATCCTCAGCCTTCAAGTCCAAAGAAGCTGCCATATGGTCGGCAAAGGTACGCTCCCCATCTGAAGAGATGAAAGAAGTACATACTCCCGATGGCAAGGTCGAGGAGATAATCAGTTTGTTCTCTACCCCTACACTCGTCAGACTCTGCGCATAACGCTCCCCGAAAGCATCATGCCCCACCTTACCAATGAATCCTGTAGAAAGCCCCAGATGAGCCATCGCTCGACAGGCATTACCTACAGAACCTCCGGGCGTTATCGTTGTGTCCAGTGTACCGAGCACCTGATTTATCCGTGAGAAAGTCGTCTCATCAATATGCGTCATTCCCCCTTTTGGAAGACCCATTTTTAACAGTATGTCGTCGTCCTTCAATGCCACAGAAACATCTGTCAGTGCATTGCCAAGTCCCAAAATTCGGTCCATAGTGAATATTTTTCTGCAAAGATATTGCATAATTCAAAATATCCTATTACTTTTGCACCGCATTTAAGAATTAAAAACAAAAATTCTTCTTTAGCTCAGTTGGTTAGAGCATCTGACTGTTAATCAGAGGGTCCTTGGTTCAAGTCCAAGAAGAAGAGCCAGAGTTTTCTTAAATGCAACATTCTTCTTTAGCTCAGTTGGTTAGAGCATCTGACTGTTAATCAGAGGGTCCTTGGTTCAAGTCCAAGAAGAAGAGCAGAAAGGCTTGCTGAGTTCAGCAAGCCTTTTTGTGTATAGATTAATGTCCTGCCATCGCTAATGCCAGAATACTGATAGTCAGATCAGGCACTTCCTGCAATGCATCTGCACAAGCCGTTAAGGTGGCACTGGTCGTAAGAACATCGTCTATCAGCAACACATGTTTCCCTTGCAATAACTCTATGGGAACAGCCCTCTGAAACACCTGTTGCATATTCTCAAAGCGTTCTTGGGCAGTCTTATGTGTCTGTGTTTCCGTATTCCTTACCCTTACCACTGCATCTGTTTTTAGAGGTATGCCTGTTATTTCCTTTACCCCTAAAGCCAGCTGCTCGCTCTGGTTGTAGCCCCTCTCCTTTTGTCGCTTTTCATGCAGCGGTACAGGTATCAGCATATCTATCCCCTCGAAGAATCCCGATGACCATAGTTCTGCAGCCATCTTTTTACCCATAGAAATTCCTACATCTGGTCTGCCATCGTATTTTAACAATCGTACAATGCGAGAATAATCATCCTCCTGCCAATAGTAACAAAAAGCCGTAGCTCTTCCAAGGGTAAATTTCCCCCAGAACAATCGTTCCACAGGATTATCCTTTAGCATCTGAAAATTCGTACGGGGAAAACGTTGCCAGCACTCCGCACAAAGTACCTCCTCTTCTTCACGGAGACGACCTTCACAAACGACGCAATAATGTGGGAAAAACAGCCTTATCAGTGGTGATATCCATTGTTTTGTCAGTTTCATATCCTTGTCTATGTTGATTTCTGGGGACGAAGATAGTGAATTTATTAATATCCTGTTAAGATTGAAGGAATAAAACAGCATAATGGTTTTTCCAGAAGAAGAGGTTCTTATCAATAATTCCTAAAAAATTGAAATTGGTTTCGCAGATTCAATAGAATGAATTATCTTTGTTTATCGTTATGAAATAAGGCATAGATTTTAGCGTATGAAACATTTAAAACAGTATATCTTCCTTGTCACATTCGGTTGCCTTGCAAACACGGCATGGGCACAAGTGGCAGATAAGATCATGCAGCCACAACAGCTCTTTGAAGAAGGTCGTATCCTCTTCGTGCAAAAGGCTTACACGGCAGCGATGGTACCCTTGCAGCAGTTCTTGAACGAGACAGCAAAGGCTGGACTTGGGGCTGACACGGAAGCTAAGCGATTGGAAGCCACGTACATGCTGACAAGCATTGACTATGAGATGGCGAAACCCGACAGGGCCTTGCGTTTGCAGGAGTTTTTGGAAAATCATCCAGAGTCACCTCATGCCAACCGGGTGACAGCCTTGCTTGCATCAGCTTATTTCTTCGAAGAGGACTATGAGTCAGCTTTAGATCTGTTTAATCAAGCCGACATCAGTGTGCTGGAAACAGAAGAGCGAAACGACATGACCTATCAGTTGGCTCGCACATACCTTAAAGCTGGGAACTTGGAAGAAGCAGGAGCATGGCTGAAAACGCTGAAGGCCGTAAGTCCGAAATATGCTGACGATTGTACGTACTATCTGGCTTACATCGATTATACAGAAGGTCGATATCAAAGTGCCAAGGAGGACTTTACACAGGTGCTACATCATCCAAAGTACCAACAACTGGCTCCTTACTATTTGGCGGAAATCAACCTCCAACAACGGCAGTATGCCGAAGCAGAAAGTCTGGCACGTAACTTCCTGAACAACTATCCTGGCAGTGCGCAGGAGGCAGAGATGCACCGCATTCTCGGAAGTTCTGCCTATCAGCAAGGCAATTTCACAGAGGCGATGACACAATTGGAAACCTACGCCAACGGCGTTTCTGAAGAAAATGCGCGAAGAGATGCCTTTTATATGCTGGGGCTTTCTTACTTCCGTAACAACGTATTCAGTAAGGTACCTGCCATCTTAAGTCAGGTGACTACTGAAGACGATGCGCTGTCACAGAATGCTAACTTACACAGCGGTCTGGCTTACCTGCAACTGGGGGAGAAGAATAGGGCACGCATGGCATTCCAACAAGCGGCTGCAAGTGATGCGGACATGGACCTGAAGGAACAAGCTGCTTACAACTATGCACTCGCTATTCACGAAACATCGTATTCTGCTTTTGGCGAACAAGTCACTGCCTTCGAACAGTTCTTGAACGATTTTCCAGCTTCACGTTATGCCGACCAGGTAAGCAGTCATCTGGTGGATGTCTATACCAGTACGCGCAGCTATGAAGCAGCATTGAAATCCATCGAACGCATTCAGCGTCCGAATAGCAGGATTCAGCAAGCGAAGACACGCATCCTGTTCCAACTAGGTACGCAGGCTTTTGCTAATACCGACTTTGAGAAGGCAATAGACTATTTCACGCAATCGGCCAACACCGCTACTGGACTGGGTAGCACTGCCAATGCATACAAGGCAGAGGCACTATACTGGCGTGGAGAATCCTACTACCGCTTGGGACAGTTGCCTCAAGCTGCTACTGATTATAATGCCTACCTGAGCAATACCGTGAACAAAAACGATGAAACCTATGCTCTGGCTCATTATAACCTCGGTTATATCGACTTCCATAACAAGAACTATGGGGAGGCACAACAGCATTTTAGCCAATTCGTCAACTTGGAAAAGGAGGATAATAAGTCGCTGCTTGCAGATGCCTATAACCGTATTGGCGACAGTTTTATGGAACGCCGCCAGTTTGAGCAGGCTACGAGTTACTATAACCGTTCCCAGAATCTGGATGCCGGAACAGGCGACTACTCGCTTTACCAACAGGCATTGGTGGCTGGTCTGCAAAAAAACTACCAACAGAAGATTAATCTGCTGAACAATTTAGAAAGCAAATACCCCAACTCTCCTTACGTAGTCAATGCCTTGTATGAGAAAGGTCGCTCTTACGTGGAAGCAGAGAACAATACACAAGCCATCACTATTTACAAGCAGCTGGTGAGTCGCTTCCCAGAAAGTCCTCTTAGCCGCAGGGCTGCCGCAGAGATTGGACTGCTTTACTATCAAGGCGATGACTACAACAATGCCATTACTGCCTACAAGCAAGTGATAGAACGTTATCCAGGAAGTGAGGAAGCACGTATGGCACTGCGTGATCTACGCTCACTTTATGTAGAGACTGATCGTGTGGATGAGTTTGCTGCTTTGGCACGTCAGTTACCCGATGCCGTAAGCTTCCAGCCAGAGGAACAGGATTCACTGACCTATGTTGCTGCAGAGCGTGTATTTATGCGTGGAGATGTAGCTGCCGCGAAGAACAGTCTTACCCGCTATCTGCAAACCTATCCAGAAGGTGGATATCGCCTCAATGCACACCATTACTTGAGTCAGATAGCACAACAGCAACGTGATGAGGAGGCAGTGCTGCAACATACAACCGCTTTGTTAGCGTATCCCGATAACAGTTTCTCTGAAGAAGCTCTGAACGCAAGGGCGCAGATATACTACACACGCGGACAATATGCTGAGGCATTGGCTGATTATAAGCACCTGCTGGCTAAGACTTCTACACCAGCCATCAGGCAAAATGCTCTTTATGGTGCAGTGAGAAGTGCTGCAGGAATCAACGACCAAGTCGAGGTAATAAACCAAGCGACCACCCTACTGGCAGAGCCGAAACTGACTCCAGATATAGAAACGCAAACGCGTTATCTACGTGCCAAAGCCTATCTGACTGAGAAAGCAACAGACAGAGCAAAGTCCGACTTACAATTATTGGCACAAGATACTCGCACTTCCCAAGGAGCCGAAGCTAAGTACCTGCTGGCACAGCAACTTTTTGATGAGGGCAATAATACTGCCGCTGAAAAGGAAGTGTTGGATTTTATCGACCAGAGTACTCCACATGCCTATTGGCTGGCACGTGGTTTCGTACTACTCTCCGACGTGTATGCCAAGACAGGAAAGAAACTGGAAGCACGGGAATACCTGCTAAGTTTGCAACAAAACTATCAAGCAGAAGATGACATACAACAAATGATCAACGACCGACTGGAACAACTGAAGTGATATCTTTAAACAATGCAAGTATGAGAAAGTCTTATATATATATAATAGGTGTCATGCTGGTACTTCCGTGGAGAGCATCGGCACAGGTACAACCCAACGATACAACCCTGACACGCACTGTAGTGGTAGAGAATGAATACACGCCCAACATTCTGGATGCGCAGAAAATCAATGTACTGCCCAAAGTGGAACCACTGCAATCAAGTCAGAAGCAGGTTGAGTACGCCACAGCACTGAGCGCCTACAGCAACTTACCCTCAAGCATTATGCCCGTTCTTGCTGGAGTGGATAAACCTAATGTCGCCCTTCCTGGCTATGTACGCTTTGGATTAGGATTACCAGGCAATATCGACTTCTTGGGCAATTACCACTATACCATTTCTGAGCAGGACGAGGTGAACCTCTCTGCCCTGTTCAACGGCACTAAGGGCGACCGCACAAACGAGGATGGATATATATGGGAAAGTGCTCGTTACTATCAGACACGCGCAGGGGTGGATTACACGCATACATTCGACCGCAGTAAGCTGGACCTTGGGGCTCATTTGGGTGTATCCAATTTCTATTTGATACAGAATTACTGGGGAGGCAATCAGAACCTTACCTCTGGAGATCTTCACTTCGGCTATCGCTCTGCAGACGACAACCAGTCGCTTATCTACAACGTGGAAAGCAATCTGATGATGTATAAGCGTGGGCATGATGTAAATATGGAAAACCTGAGCGAAACTGGTCTGGTTACTAAAGGTTATTTCTTGGCTCCATTGGAAAATCAGCAATCGGTAGGCATTGGATTCCAATTGGACAACTTCTTTTATGGTGGTACTTACAACAACGGAGAGAAGTTCAAAGGCAACCACTTCCTAGACCTGAATCCTTACTATGTCTATGACAACAATGGATGGAGATTTCATCTGGGTGCACATGTGGGGTATAATTTCGGGGTTCAGAAGAAGTTCCGCATGGCTCCTGACTTACTGGCAGAATACCATATCGACGACCATTACCTCTTCTATGCCCATGCAACGGGTGGGAATCTGACCTCCGACTTCCGAAGGATGGAACAACTGAATCCCTACGGACAACTAAAACCTTACGCCCAACCTATAAACACTTACGAGCAAGCAAATATCCATCTGGGAGTTAAAGGCACTCCAAGTACAGGATTGGGCATTAATGTCTTTGCAGGATTCCAAACCTTGAAAGACGATGCTGGCTTTGCCGCAGAGTTTCTAGATACAGAAGAACTTGATGCTAACGACCGTACTCCGTCCAGTAGCGGTTGGAATTGGAACAACTATAGCATCCGCCTCTTTCAAGCAAATACACACAACCTCTATGGAGGGGCAGCTGTAGACTATGACTACCAAGGAATTGTAGCTCTTCATTTGGATGCTGTACTTAGAAGTTGGGGGTACGATAAAGAAAACTGGCGAGCAGAGGAATTGGTAAGTTTCAAGCCTGTATTGGAAGGCGATGCCTATGTTACCGCACGACCAATGGTAGGTCTGCCCGTTACCCTAGGTTACCAGTTTATCACCCGTAAGGGAACAGACACTAATAAGCCAAAGGCTGTGGGGAATCTTTACTTAAATGCCAGCTATCAAGTCTATAAGGAGTTATCGGTCTATGCGCGAATCAACAATATTTTTAACCAAAAATACCAGTATTTTGCAGGTGTTCCAGCACAAGGATTAAATTTTGTGGGTGGAATTAGCTATTGTTTCTAAAAAAAACCATTACCTTTGCGCCCGATTATTGTGGCAAGCCACTACAAAAGAGTAATAGAGCATGAAGAATTTGGTTATCGTTGAGTCTCCTGCCAAGGCAAAGACCATTGAACGTTTTCTAGGTAAAGACTACAAAGTACTCCCCAGCTACGGGCACATTCGTGATTTAAGGAAAAAAGATTTCAGCATTGACATCGCCGATCGCTTTAAACCCATCTACGAAGTTCCAGAAGATAAGAAACGCGTAGTGGCAAGCCTGAAGTCAGAAGCCTCTAAGGCAGATACCATCTGGCTGGCTTCCGATGAGGACCGTGAAGGAGAAGCCATTTCCTGGCATCTGGCAGAAGTACTGAAACTGAAACCTCAGAACACTAAGCGCATCGTTTTCCATGAGATAACCAAGAATGCCATTTTAAAAGCCATCGAGGAACCTCGTAACATCGACCTCAACTTGGTGAATGCTCAGCAAGCGCGTCGTGTACTCGACCGTATCGTAGGTTTCGAACTTTCTCCACTATTGTGGAAGAAAGTAAAGCCTGCTCTTTCAGCCGGACGTGTTCAGTCTGTAACCGTTCGCCTCATCGTAGAACGCGAACGCGAAATTCAGCATTTCAAATCCGAATCTTCCTACAAGGTATCAGCTGTTTTCCAAGTTCCCAATATCGATGGCGAACTGGTGAACCTGAAAGCCGACCTTGATGCCCGTTTTACCAAGAAAGCAGAGGCAATGAAGTTCTTGGAGAGTTGCAAGGACACAAGCTTTACTATCAGCGATATTGCTACTCATCCTTTCAAGAAATACCCGGCTCCTCCTTTCACTACTTCAACCCTACAGCAAGAAGCAGCAAGGAAGCTTAACTTTACGGTGGCACAGACCATGATGGTGGCACAGAAACTCTATGAAGATGGAAAGATAACCTATATGCGTACGGATTCCGTGAATCTGTCTAATCTGGCTATCAACACGTGCAAGCAAGCCATTAAGGAAAACATGGGAGATGCATACGTGCATCCACGCCAGTTTACGACAAAGGCCAAAGGAGCTCAGGAGGCTCACGAAGCCATACGCCCAACCTACATTGAGAATACCAAGATAGAAGGTACTGCACAGGAAAAGAAACTCTATGACCTCATTTGGAAGCGTACCATCGCCTCACAGATGGCAGAAGCAGAAACAGAGAAGACCACTGTGACCATCAGCATTGGCTGTAATGACTATAAATTCATTGCCAACGGTGAAGTCATCAAATTCGATGGTTTCCTGCGTGTTTATAAAGAGTCGGCCAATGACGAAGAGATCGATGCTCAAGAAACAGAAAACAATGCATTGCCCCCTATGAAGGTAGGACAGTCACTCTTACGAAAGACTATAACCGCGACAGAAAAATTCACACAGCGACCCATCCGCTATACTGAAGCAGGACTGGTACACAAGTTGGAGGAACTCGGTATCGGAAGACCTTCTACCTACGCTCCTATCATCTCTACCATCCAACAACGTGAATATGTGGTTAAAGGCGACATAACCGGTGTCGAGCGTAGCTACAATATCCTTACGTTACAGAAAACAAGCATCAGCGATGTGACGAAGAAAGAAATTGCAGGGGCAGAGAAAGGCAAGTTGATTCCTACCGATATAGGTATGGTGGTAAACGATTATCTGATGGAAGCTTTTCCAGACATCGTGAGTTACAACTTTACCGCCAGTGTTGAAAAGCAGTTTGACGAAATCGCTGAAGGTAAGGAAGAATGGACCGATGCCATGAAGCAATTCTACGACAAATTCCATCCTGAAATCGATGCTGCTCTTTCAACCAAGAATGAGCACAAAGTAGGTGAACGCATCTTAGGCAATGACCCTGTAAGCGGCCGACCAGTTTCTGTAAAAATCGGACGTTATGGACCAGTTGCCCAAATTGGGTTGGCTTCTGATAAAGAAAAGCCTCGCTTTGCCCAATTGAAGAAAAACATGTCGCTCGAAACTGCTACTTTGGAAGAAGTACTTGAACTGTTCAAACTTCCACGTGATTTAGGTCAGTTGGATGGAAAGAAGGTATCTGTTGGTGCTGGACGTTTTGGTCCTTACATTTATTATAATGCTACTTATACGTCTATTCCAAAGAATATAGACCCGATGGAAATCACCTTGGAAGAAGCCATATCTTTGATTCAGGCGAAGCAGGAAGCAGATGCCAAGAAGCATCTGAAGAGTTTTGAGGAAGAGCCAGGCTTGGAGATTATGAACGGTCGCTTCGGTCCATACATCGCTTACCAAGGAAACAACTATAAGATAGCCAAAGGAACCGACCCCATGACGTTGACTCTGGAGCAGTGCAAAGAAATCATCAGCAACGAAAGTGAGAAACCCAAGGATGCAAGTCCAAGAAGAGGACGCCGCACTGCAAAGGCTACCAAATAAATAGCAATAAAAAAAGCTCCCAAAAAGGGAGCTTTTTTCAATATTTATCGTTACATTACATCCTTTCAGGAACCTCAATACCAAGGAGTCCCATCGCCAATTTCACCACCTTAGCCACATTCGATGCCAATACCAGACGGAACATTCGTACATCGGGCTGCTCCTCATGCAAGATGCTGAAGTCGTGATAGAACTGGTTGAACTCCTTCACCAAATCATACGTATAATTAGCAATGGCAGAAGGACTATACTCATCACCAGCCTGCTTCACTATAGCTGGGAAGGTAGCCAACATCTGAATAAGATTCTCCTCCTTCTCACTAAGTTCTACACCAGCAGGTAAACTTTCAGGAATCTCCAATCCCATCTCCGCAGCTTTACGCATCACCGAGCGGATACGTGCATAGGTATATTGGATAAACGGACCTGTGTTACCATTAAAGTCTATAGACTCCTGTGGATTAAACAACATATTCTTACGAGCATCCACCTTCAGGATGAAATACTTCAACGCACCCATTCCTACGACACGGGCAATGTCATCAGCTTCCTCGCGAGTTAAGCCATCCAGTTTGCCAAGTTCTCCAGAGGTTTGCTTCGCCGTTTCCACCATTTCATCCATCAGTTCATCAGCATCCACTACCGTACCCTCACGACTCTTCATCTTACCATTAGGCAGTTCCACCATACCATATGAGAAGTGAACCAGACTCTTACCCCATTCAAAACCCAATCGGTCGAGCAAGATAGAAAGCACCTGGAAATGGTAATTCTGTTCATTACCAACGACATAAATCATCTGATTAATTGGATAATCGGTAAAACGTTGTTGTGCTGTGCCAATATCCTGTGTCATATAGACGGAAGTACCATCCGAGCGAAGCAGTAACTTATGGTCAAGTCCTTCAGCAGTAAGGTCTGCCCAAACAGAGCCATCTTCCTTCCGATAGAATAAGCCTTTCTCCAATCCTTCCAGCACTTTCTTCTTTCCATCAAGGTAAGTATTGGATTCATAATAGATCTTATCAAAACTTACACCCAAGCGTTTGTAAGTCTCATCGAAACCTTCATATACCCAATTATTCATTTTCTGCCACAAAGCACGCACTTCAGGATCGCCAGCCTCCCACTTTACCAGCATCTCACGGGCTTCCTTCATCAAGGATGAGTTCTTTTCAGCCTCTTCCTCGGTCATTCCCTTTTCCACCAATTCTTTCAACTCTGCCTTGTAATGCTTATCAAAGGCGACGTAATAATCGCCAATCAAATGGTCACCTTTCTTTCCTGATGACTCAGGAGTTTCCCCATTACCCCACTTCTGCCAAGCCAACATCGACTTACAGATATGGATACCACGGTCGTTGACGATATTGGTTTTCACCACCTTGTTGCCATTGGCACTCATGATGTTTGCCAAGGCTGCACCTAGTAAGTTGTTGCGTACATGTCCCAGATGCAGTGGTTTATTGGTATTTGGAGAAGAATACTCAATCATTACCAGTGGGGATTGTTCCGTTACAGGAACAATGCCATAAGCTGGTGCCGCATGAATATCATCGAGCAATGCAATCCATGCAGAAGAGTCAACTACCAGATTCAGGAATCCCTTGATGACATTAAAGTCGGCCACAGCCTGCTCATTTGCTTTTAGATAATTACCTATCTCTTCAGCAGTAAGTTCAGGACTTTTGCGCGACATTTTCAGGAAAGGGAATACCACTAAAGTGAGATGACCCTTGAATTCTTTCTTTGTCTTTTGCAGCTGCACCATCTTCTCAGGTACCTCTTGTCCATAGAGTTGCTTGATACCTTCAATGACTGATGCCTGGATTCTATCTTCTATTTTCATACCTTAAATAAATATAGCGCTATTTTACGGCGCAAAGGTAGTCTTTTTTTCCAATAAAAGCAAGAGGCTACATCCATGAAAGATGTAGCCTCCGTATGCTTCTTAGGATTTTTAGGTTAATCAGAGTTCCAATCCAGCACCAGCCTTGAACTTAACCACCTTCTTAGCAGGGATAACGATCTCCTTCTTTGTTGCAGGATTCACACCCTTGCGCTCAGCCTTCTCAACAACAGAGAAAGTACCAAAACCGATAAGAGCAACCTTATCACCTTCCTTCAAAGCCTTGGTTACAGATGCAACCACTGCATTCAAAGCAGCTTCAGAAGCCTTCTTAGTAAGCCCAGACTCTGCTGCAATCGCCTTTACAAGATCTGCTTTATTCATAAACGTACGATTAAATAAATTAATAAATTATTTTTATACACTAATTCTCTCCAATCAATGACAGCGCAAATTTAGTGATAAATTCTGAACTGCAAATAAAAATCATAAAAAATCGTCACTATATTTTATTTTTCGTATTTTTGTGCCCATAAAAAGCAAGACGTCATGAATAATTTGCCAACTGTCACTAAAAACTTACTTATAATCAACGTACTGGCATTCCTTGCCACCATTCTGGCACCTCGATATGGTTTCGACCTCACAGATTATTTGGGTTTACACTTCTTCAAGGCTAGTCAGTTCAATTTGGTGCAGTTGGTTACCTATATGTTCATGCATGCCAATTTCACCCATCTCTTCTTCAACATGTTCGCCGTATGGATGTTTGGACGTATCCTTGAGCATGTCTGGGGAGAGAAACGTTTCTTGTTTTACTATCTGGCATGCGGTATCGGAGCCGGACTTATTCAGGAGTTGGTGCAATACATCCAGTGGGTAACCGATCTCTCAGCTTACCAGAGTGTCAATCTGGGATACACCGTCATTCCGATGTCTGAATACCTGAACATGATGAACACGGTGGGAGCTTCGGGTGCTGTATATGGCATCTTACTAGGCTTCGGCATGTATTTCCCTAACCAAGAAATGTATGTCTTTCCACTTCCGTTTGCCATAAAAGCGAAGTATTTCGTCATAATCTATGCACTCTTGGAGATTGTCTTGGGTGCCACCGCCAATGATCACATTGCACACTATGCCCATTTGGGAGGCATGATCTTCGGATTTATCATTATCATGTATTGGCGACATAAACGACCTAAAAATGGATTCTACGATTTTCGATAACTTAAAAGAACGTTTTCGTCAGGGAAACATTGTTGTTCAACTTATCTACATCAATGTTGCTGTTTTCGTGCTGGTTTCCGTGGTGCAGATAGGTTTTATGCTCTTCAGACAAGACCTCAGTCCTTTGCTGCGCTATGCCGAACTTCCTGCCTCCATCAGTAAATTCTGCACACAGCCATGGTCCATCCTGTCCTATATGTTCATGCATGCAGGAGTGTTGCACCTCTTATTCAACATGCTGTGGCTCTATTGGTTTGGGATGCTGTTCCTCCAATTCTTTTCTGCCAAGCACCTAAGAGGTCTTTATGTCTTTGCAGGTATTTGTGGAGGTCTGCTCTATATGTTGGCCTACAATGTATTCCCTCTTTTCATCCCGATGGCAAACTTCTCCTATCTGGTAGGAGCATCGGCTGCAGTACTTGGCATTGTCGCTGCTATGGCATTCAGAGAACCCGATTACCCCATCAATTTGCTTTTCTTTGGAATGCTGCGCCTTAAATACTTGGCACTTATCGTTATAGGCCTCGATTTGCTTTTTATTAATGCGGACAATGCAGGAGGGCACATTGCTCATTTGGGTGGGGCTTTGGCAGGTCTATGGTTTGCTTGGTCACTCCAGAAAGGCAACGACCTCACCAAATGGATCAATGGATTCATAGATAAGACCATCGACCTGTTCCAACACAAATCTTCTCCAAAAAAACCCAAGATGGAAGCCCATTTTGGAGGAAAACAAAAGGAAAATTCCAATGCTTACACAGAAAAGAAAGCACAAGATGAAGAAATAGACCGAATCCTTGAAAAACTGAAGAAATCGGGCTATGAGAGTCTGACTGCCGAAGAGAAAAAGGCACTTTTCAATGCCAGCCATCGCAAATAATCAGCTATTGTTATGAAAATAGGAAAGTTCATCAAGCGTTGTGTAGGCATGGTCAATGTTTTTTTCATTGTCCTTATGCTTTTAGTGGCGTTCAGTGAAAGGCTATCGCCTGTGACACATCCCACACTATCCTTGTTAGGACTTACCTTCCCTATTTTCGCCCTGACCAATCTTTGTTTTCTGCTTTTCTGGCTCATCATTGCACAATGGAAATATCTGGCACTACCTATCATAGGCTTTTTCCTTTGTTGGTCGCAAGTTCGCACTACACTTCCCTTGAACTTTTTTGAATCCGACCCTCCTAAAGATAACCTGAAATTGCTGTCATACAATGTCATGAGCTTCGATGGTGATAAGAAAGTCAAGGGACAGAACAGCATACTTAACTATTTAAAGGATAGCAATGCCGATATCATGTGCCTTCAGGAATTCATCGTTTCAGGAAAGAGCCAATACCTCACCCAGAAAGATGTAGATGCGGCCCTTTCGGCTTATCCTTACCATCATGTCAACAAAGGTAATCCACATGTTGCCTGTTATTCCAAATATCCGATCGTTTCCGTAACCCCACTGCAAGACAAGAACCAACGAAGCGGCTCTTTCGCCTATGAGGTAGTGGTAAGAGGAGACACTATGCTGGTTATCAACAGTCATTTGGAATCCAACCGACTGACCGAAGAAGACAAAGCCACCTATGAAGACATGATTGTGGCTCCGGAAACGGAGAAGGTGAAAGAAGGCATCCGCCTATTTACTCAAAAATTGGGAGAGAAAGCTGCGAAACGTGCTCCGCAAGCCGATGTCGTAGCAAAGACTGTGGCAGAAAGTCGGCATCCTTACATCATTGTGATGGGTGATTTCAATGACCCGCCAGTGTCCTACCCTCATTACGTCATAAGTAAGCATCTGGAAGATACTTTTGCAGAATCCGGATTCGGTTTGGGCATTTCCTACCACCTGAACCATTTCTATTTCCGCCTCGATAATATCATGGTCAGTCCCAATCTGCAAAGCTATAAATGTCAAGTTGATAATACGATTGACGATTCCGACCATTACCCTATAAGCTGTTTTGTGACAAAAAAACGGTAATATTGCAAATATTTGCCCATCTTTTGCCTTTAAGTCTGAAAAAAACGCTATATTTGCAGGCTCAAAAGCCAATTTTGATAAAGAATAAAATAAAATAAATTAAATTTAGTATGCAAAACAAAGGAATTGTAAGGTTTTTTGCCATTGCACTGACATTGGTATGCTTATTTTACCTTTCATTCTCTGTAGTAACTAATTACTACGAAAACAAGGCAAAAAAGATTGCCAACGGAGATGAAGCTGTAGAACAGGCCTACTTAGACTCATTGGCTAATGAGAAAGTGTACCTTGGCAACTGGACACTGAAAGACTGCCGTGAGACAGCCATCGGTTTAGGTCTTGACTTGAAGGGTGGTATGAACGTTATCCTTGAAGTTTCAGTACCAGACGTGATTAAGACATTGGCTGACAACAAGACTGACGAAGCATTCAACAATGCATTAGCTAACGCTTCCCGTCAATCTTTGAACAGTCAGGAAGATTTTATTACATTGTTTATTCGTGAATATCGCCAGCTTGCACCAGGTCAGCCTCTGTCTGGCTTGTTCGCTACCCAGCAGTTGCGTGGTCGTGTAGATCAGAAATCAACTGATGCCCAAGTGGAAAGCGTACTCCGTGAGGAAGTAAAAGCAGCTGTAGAGAATTCATTCAACGTGCTCCGCACCCGTATCGACCGCTTTGGTGTGGTTCAGCCTAACATCCAGAATCTGGAAGACAACATGGGTCGTATCATGGTGGAACTTCCTGGTATTAAGGAACCTGAGCGCGTACGTAAGTTGCTGCAGGGTTCTGCCAACTTGGAGTTCTGGGAGACTTACGATGCGACTGAAGTAGCTGGTTATTTGCAGAATGCTGACGCTGCCTTGCGTAATGCATTGTCCAACAATGCTCCTGAAGCAACCACTGAAGCTACTCCTGCCGAGGCTATCAGTGCATCAGACAGCATTGCTAACGCTCTGCGTGGCACAGATGCTACCAGTGATGCCGACCTTCGTCGTGAATATCCTTTGCTTTCTATTTTGGCTCTGAGCAACTATTCTGGTCCTATCGCCGGTTATGCCAATGCCAAGGATACCGCTCAGGTAAATGCTTATCTGGCTATGCCAGAGGTTCAGGCACAGTTGCCTCGTGACCTCAGTTTGAAGTGGGGTGTTTCTGCAGCTGATGGTGATCCTAAGAAGCAGACTTACGAACTGTATGGTATCAAGGTTACCCAGCGTAATGGCAAGGCTCCTCTGGAGGGTGATGTAGTGGTAGATGCTCAGGACTCTTACGACCAGTATAGCCGTCCTGCAGTAACCATGCAGATGAACAACGACGGTGCTCGCCGTTGGTCACAGCTCACCAAAGAGAACATTGGCAAGGCCATAGCAATCGTTCTTGATAACTATGTATATTCAGCACCTAACGTAAATCAGCAGATTGATGGTGGTCGTTCTGAAATCACGGGTAACTTCACCCCTGAGCAGACGAAGGACTTAGCCAACGTGCTGAAATCTGGTAAGATGCCTGCTCCTGCACGTATCGTTCAGGAAGACATCGTAGGTCCATCACTTGGTCAGGCTTCCATCAATGCAGGTATCATTTCCTTCATCGTGGCTCTGATTCTGTTGATGATCTACATGTGCTGCATGTATGGCGTCGTTCCAGGTATGATTGCCAACTGTGCATTGATTCTGAACCTCTTCTTCACGATGGGTATTCTGGCATCATTCCAAGCAGCCCTCACCATGTCTGGTATCGCAGGTATCGTGCTTACCCTCGGTATGGCAGTGGATGCTAACGTGCTGATTTACGAGCGTACTAAGGAAGAGCTTCGTGCAGGTAAGAGTACCAAGGATGCACTGGCAGCTGGTTATTCCAATGCTTTCAGTGCCATCATCGACTCTAACGTCACCACCGTATTGACGGGTATCATCCTGTTCAACTTCGGTACTGGTCCTATCCGTGGTTTCGCCACTACTTTGATCATCGGTATCTGTATTTCCTTCTTTACTGCTGTATTCATGACCCGTTTGGTATACGAATACTTTATGAGCAAGGATAAGCTGTTGAACCTCACGTTCACCACACCGTTGTCAAAGAACCTGTTGACCAATATGCACTACGACTTCATCGGTAAGTCTAAGACTACACTTGCCATCGCTGCTGGTGCATTCATAGTATGTCTCTTGCTGCTTGGCTTCCGTGGCTTGAGCCGCAGTATCGACTTCACGGGTGGTCGCAACTTCACCGTGCAGTTTGAGAATGCCGTAGAGCCAGAGCAGGTACGCGATCTTCTGGAGAATGCCTTCCCAGAGGCTAACACCAGCGCTATCGCTGTGGGTACCGATGGCCGCACCATCCGCGTGAGCACCAACTACCGCATTGATGAGAGCAGCGAAACAATTGATGCTGAGATTGAAGAGGCACTCTACAACTCACTGAAGCCATTGCTGACTAACGATATTTCATTGGCAACTTTCATCGACCGTGATAACTACACTGGTGGTTCTATCATCAGTTCTCAGAAGGTGGGTCCAAGTATCGCACGCGATATTACCATCTCTGCTATCTGGTCAGTGGTATTGGCACTGATTGCTATCGGTATCTATATCTTGGTACGTTTCCACAACATCGCCTACACCATCGGTTCTACAACCGCATTGGTAATCGATACCTTTATTATCTTAGGTGCATTCGCTGCCTTCTGGGGCATCCTGCCATTCTCTTTGGAGGTTGACCAGACGTTCATCGGTGCTATCCTGACGGCTATTGGTTACTCTATCAATGATAAGGTGGTGGTATTCGACCGTATCCGTGAGTACTTCAACCTGTATCCTAAGCGTGAGCACAAACAGTTGTTCAACGACTCTATCAACTCTACCTTGGCTCGTACCATCAACACCTCTATCAGTACCTTGATCGTGTTGCTGTGTATCTTCATCCTCGGTGGTGAGTCTATCCGCGGCTTCGCTTTCGCCATGATCTTAGGTGTGATCTTCGGTACTTGCTCATCTATCTTCGTGGCATCTCCTATCGCTTACTACGTGATGAAGAAGACAAAGAAGCAGCCAGTAACGACTACTACTAAGAAGTAATCCAACCTTGTTATAATTGTTGAGGCTCCCAAATTTGGGAGCCTCTTTTTTTGGAACAACCTACACCTTATTATATATATAAGGAAGAAAACTAACTGTATACTGTACATCTGTACACCTTGAGAAAGAAACGCCAATCTAAAGAATAGAACATTTTTAGTCCTTAATATTTAAAACTAGTAAATTTAAACTTTCTAGTTAGGAAAAAATTTCTCCCTCACTAGAAAAATATTTTTCTCTCGGGTGGTATTTTTAGGTTTCTCATCTGAATGGAAGCCACAAATCTAAAAAATAGAACAATTCTTAAGCGCAGTTAAAGGAACAAAAAAGGTGTACAGATGTACAGTATACAGTTAGTTTTTCTCTCCATTACAACCATTACACCTTATTTTTAGGTATAAAATGACAGTTTACATATTATCTCCACATGACATTTTTGTTAAAAAAACGCGAATTTTGGTATCTTTGCGGAAGAATTATGCATTTTAATGCAAGTATTTTTTGCCATTTTATATTTTATTAATACCTTTGCGCATTATTTTCCTGTATTAGGCACAGGAATTAATAATAATTTGGTTTTGGATATTATATTTATGTTTAACGTTAAAAGAGAGATTATGAAAGAAAGAGTTTTAATGCTATTCGCTTGTCTTTTTGCAAGCGTAATGATGGCGATGGCTCAGACCTCTAGAGTAACGGGTACCGTGGTTGATGAGAACGGCGAGCCTGTTATCGGAGCCTCTATCTTGGTAGATGGCACCACGCGCGGTGCAGTGACCAACATAGACGGTGTCTTCGTTATCGAGAATGTACCTGCATCGGCCACTACTATTACAGTGTCTTATGTAGGTTTTCAGACGCAGAAAATCAACATCACCCGTGGACGCGAGATGAACATCGTGCTGCGTATGGATGCTGAGATGCTGGACGAAGTGATCGTTACGGCCTACGGTACTTCTACTAAGGGAACCTTTACTGGTTCTGCTGCCGTAGTGAAGTCTGAGCAGCTGGAGAAGCGCCAGGTTTCTAACGTAACCAATGCTTTGGCAGGTGCCGTAGCTGGTGTGCAGATTCAGAGTGCCAATGGTCAGCCTGGTACCAGTGCTACCGTACGCGTGCGTGGTGTAGGTTCTATCAATGCAGGAACCACTCCTCTGTATGTAGTGGACGGTGTGCCCTTCGACGGTGACATCTCTTCTATCAACACTCAGGATATCGAGAGCATGACTGTGTTGAAGGATGCTGCCTCTACTGCTCTTTATGGTGCACGTGGTGCCAATGGTATCATCATGATTACCACAAAGCGTGGCCAGCAGGGAAAAGCTGTGGTGAATTTTGATGCCAAGATTGGTTCAAACAGCCGTATGATTAAGACTTACGATGTGCTGACAGATCCTGCACAGTATATGGGATTGGTATATCAGGCATTGAACAATGCTGCCATCTACAATTTGAAGTATGATGCTGAAAAAGCCAATGCTTATGCTAACAAAGCTATCTTTACCAATAAGAATGGTGGTACTGGTTATCAGATTTATACTTTACCAGAGGGTCAGGGATTGTTCAATCTGGATGGCACTATGAATCCTGCTGCCAGCTTAGGTTATTCTGATGGTGACTATTTCTATACTCCTGATGACTGGAGCAAGGAGATGTTCTCCAACAAGACACGTCAGGAGTACAATGCCAGCATTTCTGCTAGCACAGACCGCCTGAACTATTATGCTTCTCTGGGTTACCTGAACGACCAGGGTGTGATTTCTGGTTCAGGTTTTGAGCGTTATTCAGGTCGTCTGAGAGCAGAATACAAGGTATTCGACTGGTTGCGCATCGGTGGTAACATGGCTTACTCTTATTCAAACAGCCGTTACCCAGGTGAACAGACCAATACTTCTTCATCTGGTAATGCTTTCTTCCTGGCCAACATGATTGCCCCTGTCTATCCTATCTACGTTCGTGATGCACAAGGCAATATCATGTACAATCAAAGGTACAACAAGCCTATCTATGACTATGGTGACGGTAACTCCACGAATGGTAATCGTTCATTCATGTCAATTGCCAACCCTGCCGGTGACTTGGTTTACAACAAGACTGAATACTTGATGGACATCATGAACCTTAACTGGTTTGCTGAACTCACTCCAGTGAAGGGTCTTACTCTTACCGCTCGTTATGGTCTGACAACGGACAATACTCGTTACAATGACCTAGGTAATGCGCTCTATGGCCAGTCTGCCTCTTACGGTGGTACTGCCTATCAGGAGGCACAGCGCACTTACGGCTTCACTCAGCAGTATGTGGCAAACTACCACTTCAATCTGCAGGAGAAGCATGATGTAGACCTGACTGCAGGTTATGAAGGCTATGAGTATGAGAATACTTATGTAGATGCATCTGGTCAAAATCTTTACAATCCAGACAGCTACTATATTAACAATACCATTGATCAGAACAGAGGTTATGGTAGTCGTAGCCGTTATGCTACTGAAGGTTTCTTCGGCCGTGTAAACTATAGCTATGATGAGAAGTATATCGGTAGCGTTTCTTACCGTCGTGATGCTTCCTCACGTTTCCGCAAGGACAACCGTTGGGGTAACTTCTATTCTGCTTCTGCTGCATGGGTAATGAGCAACGAGGACTTTATGAAAGATGTTACTTGGGTGAATATGCTGAAGTGGAAGGCTTCTTTCGGTCAGCAAGGTAACGATGCTTTGGGTAACTACTATCCAGCATACGACCAGTACCGTATGACAGGTGCCAATGGTATCTTCGCAGATGGTACACTCTACTATAAGGGAAATCCTGAGATTTCTTGGGAAACTTCTACCACATACAACATTGGTGTAGACTTCGCCCTGTTCAGCAACAAGCTGAGTGGTTCTATCGAGTACTTTGGCCGTAAGTCAAGCGACATGCTTTACAACAAGCCTGTGGCTCCAATCGCAGGTTATTCTTCAATCCCAATGAATATCGGCTCTATGCGCAACAGCGGTCTGGAAATCGACCTGAACTACAACATACTGCACAGCAAGAATATCAACTGGGATGTAAATTGGAATGGAACATTGATCAAGAACAAGATTCTTGAACTGCATCCTGACCTGAATGGTGAGCTCATCGATGGAACACGAATCTACTCTGAAGGTGAATCTATGTACCGCATGTATCTGGTACGCTATGCTGGTGTTGATCCTGAGACTGGTCTGGCACAGTACTGGGCAAAGGATGACAATGGCAACGACATCAAGACAGATAACTGGTCTGTAGCTAGCGATTATAAGACTGCTTCTGATGATTTACTTCCAACCATCTATGGTGGTTTTGGAACGACACTCACGGCCTATGGATTTGATTTCTCTATCCAGGCTTCTTATCAGTTGGGTGGTACAATTTTTGATAGTGGTTACCAAGGTATTATGCATGGTGGTACTTCTTCGTTCGCTGGACGCAATTGGCACAAGGACATTTTAAATGCTTGGACTCCTACCAATACCAATACTGATGTTCCTCGTTTGGATGCTCAGGATAAATATGCAAGTTCAAATTCTGACCGTTGGCTAGTTAGCTCTGATTACCTGTCTATCAACAACATCACTATTGGCTACACCTTGCCTGCAAAGCTGACTCAGAAGTTCTTGGTAAGCAAGCTGCGTGTTTATGCAACAGCTGATAATGTGGCTCTGTTGACAGCTCGTAAGGGTCTTGATCCACGTCAGAGTTATACCTCATCTTCTACTTCACGCTACACCCCAATTCGTACAATTTCTGGTGGTATTAGTGTAACATTCTAATTTAAATTTAAAGTATAAAGAATATGAAGACAAAATATACATTTGGTTCGATGCTGCTCGCAGGTTTGCTGGCTGTCGGCTGTACCGACATGGATACGCAGCCTGATGGTTACTATGTAACCCCAGAGCAGAAAGCTGAAATTGTGGAGTCAAATCCTGAGAGAGCTGCTGCGGGTGTTACAGGTATCTTCGCTCAGATGAGTACCTATATGTCTGTGACTGGTAATCGCCATAATGACTTCGGTTATCCATCAATCATGCTGTTCACAGATCAGAATGGTATGGATGTAGTAAGCCAAGATAATGGCTACAACTGGATGGGCAATAGCCTAGACTATAGTGACCGTATATATACTTCCAATGAATCTCGTATCGTATGGAATACTCTTTATGGCATGATTTTCTCTGCCAATAACGTAATTGCCAGTTTGGATCCTAATACAGATGATCCTACTATTCAGGGTTATTTGGGTGAAGCTTTGGCAGACCGTGCATTCAACTATTGGAACTTAGCTCAGCTTTATCAGTTTAACTACGCTGACCATAAGTCTGCTCCATGTGTACCTTTGGTAACAGATGAAAATGCATCAGTTGTTGCTGTTGAGGGTGCACCTCGTGCTACAGTACAGGAGGTTTATGATCAGATTGTCAAAGATGCTAATCAAGCTATCACTCTGCTGACTGCAGCTAAAGATGGTGGTTGGAAAAGAGATGACAAGCGTTACATCGACCTTGGCGTTGCCTATGGAATTCGTGCGCGTGTAAATCTGACAATGGAAAATTGGGCAGCTGCAGCTGCTGATGCTCAGGCTGCAATCGAGGCTTCTGGTGCCACTCCTTATGGACTTAATGAAGCAAATAAGCCTGCTTTCAGTAAACTGACAGACCACTCTTGGATGTGGGGTATCTACATTGATGAAACAGACCGCGTAGTTACCTCAGGTATCGTAAACTGGCCTTCTCACATGGGTTCATTCAACTATGGTTATTGCTGGTATAGCGGTGGCCGACAGATAAATAAGGCTCTGTATGACACCATTTCTGACACAGATATCCGCAAAGGCTGGTTCACCAATGGCGAGGGTATCTCTGCCAATCTTACTCCTGAACAGCAATATGTTATTTCAGACTATGTAGAGTATGCTCCTTATACACAGGTAAAATTTGCTCCATATAATGATGAGCTTTACACATCAGTGAATGCTGTTGATATCCCTCTGATGCGTGTAGAAGAGATGTATTACATCAAAGCAGAGGGTGAAGCTATGAGTGGTGGTAATGGTGCTGCGACCCTTCAGGAGTTTGTTCAAGCATATCGTGACCCTGAATACACTTGTGACCTTACAGGCACTGCACTTCAGGATGAAATCTGGCGTCAGCGTCGAGTAGAGTTCTGGGGTGAAGGTTTGGCATGGTTCGATATTATGCGTCTGAATAAGGATGTGGATCGTCGTGGTGGTTACTTCCCAGATGCCACTATGGTATTCCATATTCCTGCTGGAAGCAATGTGCTGTTGTGGCGTCTTCCTGAAAGTGAAATTCAGGCTAATCCATCACTGGCAGAAGGTGACAACAATCCTGCAGCTCCACTGCCAGATCCAGTTGCTGATATAGAATATTAAATTCATTTAGATTCTAAACATTATTATCGGCTGCCAAGCAAGTTGCTTGGCAGCCGTATTTTTTATACATGCATTTCATGAAATCAGAAAAGTATAAAACCCTGAAACCACGTATACAGAAATAAATAGTTTTAGAGTTTCAGTCGGATTCTCATTCTTGTTTGTTCTTAGAGCCATTAGATAATTCAATTATTTAAAGAACAAAACGAAAGCAAAACGCATATTTATGCAACAATTCGCAATTTATCTTGCAAAATACAAACCAATGTGTAATTATTCTCTTAAAAATTTTGTGTTTAAGAAATTTTTACAGAGTTTTGCAAAGATTTTATTTAAAAAGTTCCGTAGAACTGATTATTATGTTTAACGTAAAAAGAGAGATTATGAAAGAAAGAGTTCTAATGCTATTAGCTTGTCTTTTTGCAAGCGTAATGATGGCAGTGGCTCAAAACTCTACAGTCACAGGTGTGGTTACTGAAGAAAGTGGTGATCCTGTGATTGGAGCTTCGATATTGATTGACGGGACTAATATTGGTGCCGTGACCAATATCGATGGCCAGTTTGTTATCAACAATGTGCCAGAATCTGCTAAGACACTGACAGTTTCTTATGTGGGTTTTCAAACTCAGAACGTTACCATCATCCGTGGACGTGAGATGACCATCATCTTGCGTATGGATGCCCAGTTGCTTGACGAGGTAGTCGTTACAGCTCTCGGTCTTACCCGTGAGAAGAAGTCATTGGGTTATGCCGTTCAGGATGTGAAATCAGATGCTTTGACACAGACATCACAGATGAATGTGGGTAATGCCCTGCAAGGAAAGATTGCTGGCGTGCAGATTACTCAGGCCGGTGGTGCTGTAGGTGCTTCACAACGTATCTTGATTCGTGGTAACTCTTCATTTAACAGTAACGATCCTTTGATTGTTATCGATGGTATTCCAATGGACGGTTCGTCTGGTTCCAATTATGGTTCTGATGGTGGTGGTACACTTGACATTGGTACAGGTTTGAACGACATTAACCCAGAAGATATAGAAAACATCTCTGTACTTAAGGGTGGATCTGCTGCTCTTTATGGTATGCGTGCAGGTAATGGTGTAATATTGATTACTACCAAAAAAGGTGCTGCAACAAAAGGTAAGATGACCATCACTTACGATGGTAGTTATACAGTTGATAAAGTTTATCACTTGCCAAGCTACCAGAATAAGTACGGACAGGGTTATGCAGGTTCAGAGTATTACTACAATCTTTATAAGGATTATGGCTATGTACCAGAAGGTACCAGCTACCAAGACTATGCTATCGGTAACTATGAGGGTGCAGAAGATATAGGTGCTGGTTACAGATATGTAGATGGACAGGGTAGTGGTTTTAACGATGGTGATGATGAGAGCTGGGGTCCCCGTTTGGATATTGGCCTGCAGATTCCACAATTCAACAGTCCTATCATAGATGGTGTTCATCAAGCTACTCCTTGGGTTTCACACCCTAATAATATTAAGGACTTCTTTACAACTGGTCTTTCTACAAGTCACACTATTTCTTTTGCCAATACAAGTGATAAGGGCTCTTATCGTGCTTCTTTAGGTTACAGAGACCAAGAGGGAACTCTCCCTAATACGGATCAGAAACGTTATAGTGGTGCTATGGCAGGCAACTATAACTTTAATAAATATATTAGTGCAGACTTTAGCTTGAACTATAATAAGACGAAGAGTGACAATCTGATTCCTTCAGGTTATTCTTCTGGTAACCCATTGCAATCTATTATGCAGTGGTTCGGTCGTCAGGTAGACATGAAGGACCTGAAGGCTAACTGGAAAGAGACTGATCCAATTACCGGTAATCCTTATAACTGGATTCAGGCTTTCCATATGAATCCTTATTATACTGTTTATAACAACACCAACTCCTACGAACGTGATCGTGTGATTAGCAAAGCATCGTTGTTCTTCAGCCCAACTAGCTGGTTGAAGTTTGAAGGACGTGTTGGTTACGATACATATAGAGATAAGACTTTCCAGAAGGCTCTTGCCAGCACAGATGTTCCTAACGGCTGGTTTGGTGTGACTAATGAAGACAGAAATGAACTGAATGCAGATTTCATTGCATATTTTAATAAACAATTCGGCAAATTCTCTGTGGATGCTCTGGCTGGTGCTAATTATCGTGATATGACTTATCATTATTATTACATTGGGGCTACAGCTGCCAATGGACTTACCATTCCTGGTCTTTATACCACATCCAATATTGCTGGTACTCCTGAGATTGGCATGGATAATAGTCATATACGTTCAAATTCTGTTTATGCCAATGCTTCTATAGGATGGAATAGTCAGCTGTATTTAGAAATGAGTGCACGTAATGACTGGAGTTCTACTATCAATAAGGATTTCTTCTACCCATCCGTGAGCTTGAGTTGGATTCCTACAGAGAGCTTTGCATGGCTGAAGAGCGATGCCCTAAGCTATTTGAAACTGCGTGCCAACTATGCAAATATTGGTAATGCTACATCTGCTTACCGTACTGGTATTTATTACTCTTCTGCAGGAACAAACATCAATGGTGTGTCTCAGTATTATCAAGCTACTACCTTGGCTAATCCGAACTTGAAGCCTGAGGATATCACTACCTACGAATTTGGTATTGAGGCGGCATTCTGGAAAAACCGCATTCGTGTGGATGCTGCATATTACAACAAGACAACCAAAGATCAGATTATGTCTGTTGAGGTGCCAACTTCAACAGGTTATCGCTACTCATTGATTAATGCTGGTAAAGTAGCCAATAAGGGAGCAGAAATCTCTATTTCTGCAGATATTTTCAGTAACCCACGTGGTTTCAACTGGACTTCAACCTTGAACTGGTCTAAGGACAAGAGTACAGTGAAGGAACTGGCTGAAGGTCTGGACACCTATACCATCGAGAATAGCTGGAGTTGCTATAATTATGCCAAAGTGGGTGAATCATGGGGTTCACTCTATGGTGCAGGTTTTGAGGAAGATGAGCAGGGTCGTGTGATTATAGGATCTAATGGTCGTCCAATTACTGTAGCCAACAAGAAGATTGGTGATGTAACTCCAGATTGGTTGGCAGGATGGAATAACGAGTTCTCATATAAGAACATTTCGTTTGGCTTCCTTCTCGACTACCGCAAGGGTGGTGACTTCTTCTCTGTATCCCAGATGTTCGGTGCCTATACAGGTATCTATGATTACACTGCAGCTGGAAACATTCGTGAAACAGGTGTCGTAGTGGGTAAGGATGTGTTGACTGATCGTCAAGTTATTATGGAAGATGGTTCTGAGAATACTAAGGTCATCAGTGCTCAAACATGGTTTGGTACTTATTATTCCAACAAGGAACTGGATGTTTGCGATGGTTCTTATCTGAAGTTACGTGAAATGCATCTCACTTACACTATTCCACAGTCATGGCTGAAAAATATAAACTGGATTCAGAATGCTAAGGTTTCCTTGATTGGCAACAACGTTGCCATCTTGTGGTTGTCAAGTCGTAACCAAACTAAGATTGATCCTGAATCCGCTTCAGGCGCAGGAAACGCCAGCGTAGGTTTTGAGAGCAACTCTATTCCTCCAACGCGTAGCATTGGTGTGAAACTGAATATTACATTTTAATTGAAAAAGGATTACAGTTATGAAAATGTACAATTATATTTCTAAGGCATCCCTGCTATTATTTGCCGGGGCTTTTGCCATGGCAAGTTGCACCGACAGCTTCGATGAGGTGAATACGGATCCAGACCGTCCGAATGCAGATATTGTTCCTTCTACAAACACATTGGCTTATTGTGAGCGTTATGCAACAGACAATATGTTTGATGAATGGTTTGACCTGAATGAATCAGCTGGTTTTTCCGGTCAGATAGCCAAGTGGCAATATACGGATGAAGGTTATTATAACTTCCGTTCCTCAGTAAACAATTCTTCTTGGAATGTGGCTTATTATACGATCAGTAACCTTCAAGCTATCATTAACAAAGAAGAGGAAGGTTCCAATATGTGGGCGGCAGCAACTATCTTCCAATGCTTGATTTACCAGATTGCATCAGACCGCTGGGGAAATATTCCTTATTCTGAAGCTCTGAAGCTCGAAGAAGGTATTACTAAACCTGCTTATGATAACCAGTCGAGTATCTATCCAGATTTACTGCGCAGACTGAAGTCGGCTGTACAAGCGCTTGGAAACCAAACAGATGATATTGGTGCCGGTGATGTTATTTATGGTGGAGACATCACTTCTTGGAAAAAATTAGGTAATTCTCTGCGACTGCGTATTGCTGCTCGTATCGCAAATGTTGCTGCAAGCGATGCTCAAAATACTTTTGAAGAGATTCTTGGTAATCCATCAGCATATCCTGTAATTGATAGCAATGATTACAATGCTTTCTTCGTTTGGAACGCTGAATATCCAGAACCTTATGCAGATTACTATCAGACTCGTCCTTATGAGTATGGTGTTAGTCAATTGATGGTAAATACGCTGAAGGAAAACAACGACCCTCGCTTGTCTATTTATTGTCGTCCTACGGTTAACTATCTGTCTGGAGTTGAAGGTGCTGAGGAATATGCTGGATATCAGAATGGATTGGAGGCATATGCTAATGTATCTGCTTATTCTGCTATCGGTGAACGTTTCATGTCATCCTCTTCATTGGCAGGCTTCTCTCCATGGTATCGCTCTGCAGAGACTTATTTTGCCATAGCTTATGCTGCCAGTAAGGGTTGGAAAGTTGGTATGACTCAGCAACAGGCCTATGAGACGGCAGTGGCCTTGTCATTGGAAGAAAATGGTGTGGATAGTGCCGACATTGATGCCTTCTTGGCTGGTAGTGCCAGCTATGATGGTACTTTGGAGCAGTTGTTTACCCAATGGTGGGTGGCTCTGTTTAAGAATGGACAGGAAGCTTGGTCTGTGTATCGTATGAGTGGTTATCCTTCGGGCAACGTCGTAGCTCCAGACAGCTACTTCCCTGGTCATAATACTCCTCCTATGTGTTATGGATATCCAGATAATGAACGCAATCTTAACTCTGAGAACTGCGATCCTCAGGCTGCTAAGGAATCTGACTACTTCTGGGGAAAACAGATGTGGTGGGATGTTCGTACGGGGTTGAAATGATTTTTCTCCATCATAAGAATGACTCTCTTTTAATGATCAGTAAATCATACTGAGTGTTGTGGTAGAGGGGGCATGTCGCAAGGGCATGCCCCCTCTTTTGACAAAAGAAGAATACGCAGAAGCATTAGGAATTTTGATTTGCCATAGATTTGTATTACATTTGCAGCAAAAATAAGCATTGGTGTTATCATGAGCATTATATATCTCATAGGCGGATTGCTCCTTATCCTCTTGGGAGCAAACGGATTGACAGACGGAGGAGCAGCCCTGGCCAAGCGTTTTCACATCTCCGACATCGTCATCGGACTTACCATCGTGGCTTTCGGAACCTCGGCTCCAGAACTGACCGTTTCCGTGTCTTCTGCCCTAAAAGGCAGTGCCGACATGGCCATTGGTAACGTAGTGGGTAGTAATATTTTCAATACGCTGATGATCGTGGGATGCACCGCATTGGTGGCTCCTATCATCGTTACTCGCAACACCTTGATTCATGATATTCCACTTTGCATATTGGCGGCCTTCGCTCTGTTTTTCTGTTGCAGTGACGTATTGCTGGATCGCTATCAGTACGATGTCATCAGTCGTACGGATGGACTGATGTTGCTGGGGTTCTTTGCCATTTTCATCAGTTATACGTTTGCCATTGCCAAGGAAGACGAGGATAAACAGCCAGAAGAAAAGGTAGCCTCCATGCCACTGTGGAAAGCTCTACTATGGATCGTGGGCGGACTCCTTATGTTGATTTTTGGAGGAAATTTGTTCGTTGATGGTGCTTCAAGCATTGCACGCAGCTTAGGAGTAAGCGAGAGCATCATCGGTTTAACCCTTGTAGCCGCAGGAACTTCATTGCCAGAACTTGCCACTTCTGTGGTAGCTGCCATAAAGAAGAATCCGGAAATGGCTATCGGCAATGCCATAGGAAGCAATCTCTTTAATGTGTTCTTCGTTCTAGGATGTACAGCTTCCATTACGCCGCTTCATCTCACAGGCATCACTACCATAGACATGTTGATGCTGATCTTCTCAAGCTTACTGCTGTGGATTGTGGCATTCTTTATCAGGAAACGAACGATTACACGTTGGGAAGGAGGATTCATGGTGGCTTGCTTCGTGGCATATACCATATATTTGATCCTCCAGCAATAAGCTATTTGCGAATTTGCGAAAATAAAAGTATCTTTGTTGCAAATTAGAAAATAATATGGCTGTAACTATCAAAAAAGTATCCAACAAAAGCGAGCTGAAGAAATTTATCCGCTTGAACTATGAGATGTATAAAGACAACCCCTATTCAGTGCCCGACCTCTATGAGGACATGCTGAATACCTTTAATAAAGAGAAGAACGGGGCTTTCGAATTTTGCGACGCAGATTTCTTCCTTGCCTATAAAGATGGAAAGTTGGTAGGACGCGTAGCTGCCATCTTGAACAGAAAAGCCAATGAGACCTGGAACATGAAACAGGTACGCTTCGGATGGATAGATTTTATTGACGATGCTGAAGTAAGCGATGCTCTGATCAAGACAGTGGAAGATTGGGGACGCGAACGTGGCATGACGCACATTCAAGGTCCATTAGGATTCACCGACTTTGATGCGGAGGGTATGCTGATAGAAGGTTTCGACCAACTGAGCACCATGGCCACTACCTATAATTATCCCTACTATCCCAAGCACATGGAACGCATGGGGTTTAAGAAGGATGCAGATTGGGTAGAGCTGAAACTTTTCGTTCCAGAAGGAGGACAAGTACCAGATAAGCATCGCCGCATCTCTGAGATGATCATGAGACGCTACAATCTGAGTATCAAGAAATATACATCCGCCAAAAAGATTAAGGAAGACTACGGACAGGCCATCTTCGACTTGATGAACGAGGCTTACGCTCCACTTTTCGGCTATTCTGCCCTATCGGAAAGGCAAATAAACCAATACATTGATATGTTCCTACCCATTGTGGATCTGCGCATGGTGACCCTGATTACCGATGCTGAGGACAAATTGGTAGGTGTAGGCATCTCCATGCCATCGCTCTCAAAGGCACTCCAGAAGGCCAAAGGCAAGCTCTTCCCCTTCGGATGGTGGCACTTGGCAAAGGTATTGTATCTGAAGCAATACGGTAAGTGCCTGGACTTGCTCTTGGTAGCCGTGAAACCTGAGTACCAGAACAAGGGAGTAAATGCACTGCTATTCTACGACTTGATTCCATCTTACCATAAATTGGGATTCACCTATGCAGAAAGTAATCCAGAACTGGAGATGAACGACAAGGTTCAGGCACAGTGGGACTACTTCGGACATGAAATCCATAAGCGCAGAAGATGCTTTATTAAGGAGATTTGAATTCACAATTGACAATTCATAATTATGAGGCCAGACGAGTTAAATAGCCAAACATATAGCGAAGATAACATCCGCCATGTGGACGATATGGAACATATCCGCCTGCGTGCTGGTATGTATATCGGTCGCTTAGGTGATGGCTCTCAGGATGATGACGGTATCTATGTATTGCTGAAGGAAACCATCGACAACAGTATCGATGAGTTCAACGAGGGATTCGGCAAGCGTATTGATGTGAATATCATAGATAATAAGATAGCTGAAGTGCGCGACTATGGACGTGGCATTCCTTTGGGAAAACTTACTGACGTGGTTTCAAAATTGAATACCGGTGGTAAGTTCGACAACGATACTTACATTGCCAGCGTTGGCTTGAATGGCGTAGGTTTGAAGGCCGTGAATGCACTCAGTATCCATTTCACCGCACGAAGCCATAGAGATGGACAATATCGTGAAGTAAAGTTCTCGCAAGGCAAGCTTATCAGTGATGAAAGCGGAACGACCGAAGAGGAAAACGGCACTTACATCTGCTTTGAGCCTGATGAGAGCATGTTTGCGAATTATGCTTTCCAGAATGATTTTGTGGAGATTCGCCTCAGAAACTATACGTATCTGAACACCAATCTGGCCATCTATTACAATGGGCATCGCATCATCAGTCGAAACGGCTTGGAAGACCTTCTGAATGACCGCATGACTGATCCTGGACTCTACCCCATCGTACACCTGAAAGGGAAAGACATAGAAATAGCCTTCACGCATACGAATCAATATGGAGATGAGTATTATTCTTTTGTGAATGGTCAGCACACCTCTCAAGGCGGTACACACCAGAGTGCTTTCAAAGAGCATATTGCACGTACCATCAAGGAATTCTTCGGAAAGAACTTCGACGTACAGGATGTGCGCAATGGTATGGTGGCTTCTATTGCCATCAAAGTCATAGAGCCCATGTTCGAGAGCCAGACAAAGATTAAGCTTGGTTCGCTCTACATGGCTCCAGAGAAAGACAAATACGGGAATCCGTTTTCACTAAGTGGGGTGAGCGTGAATAAGTACGTAGGCGACTTTATTAAACTGGAGGTGGACAACTTCCTGCATAAGAACCCTTTGGTAGCAGAGACGCTGCTGCAGAAGATACAAGACTCTGAACGTGAACGTAAAGCTATTGCCGGTGTAACCAAACTGGCGCGTGAACGCTCGAAGAAAGCCAATCTTCATAACCGGAAACTGCGCGACTGTAGATTTCATCTGAATGATGGTAAAGGAAAACCAGAGGAGGAGGCCTCTTGCATCTTCATCACAGAGGGTGATTCTGCGAGCGGTAGCATCACCAAGAGTCGTGATGTGAATACGCAAGCCGTTTTCAGTCTTCGCGGAAAACCTCTGAACAGCTACGGTCTTACTAAGAAAGTGGTATACGAGAATGAGGAATTTAATTTACTGCAAGCTGCACTTAACATCGAAGACGGCATAGACGGATTGAGGTATAATAAGGTCATCGTAGCCACTGATGCCGATGTGGATGGCATGCACATCCGCCTGCTGATGATTACCTTCTTCTTGCAGTTCTTCCCTGACCTTATTAAAAAAGGACATGTGTTCATCCTGCAAACCCCACTTTTCCGCGTGCGCAACAAGAAAAAGACCAGCTATTGCTATACGGAAGAGGAGCGTCAGAAAGCCATCGATAAACTGGGACCTAATCCGGAAATCACCCGATTCAAAGGTCTTGGTGAGATATCTCCTGACGAATTCCGTGCTTTCATCGGTGAAGGCATGCGCTTAGAGCAAGTGACATTACGCAAGACCGATTTAGTGAAGGAACTGTTGGCTTTCTATATGGGAAAGAATACGATGGAAAGACAGAATTTCATCATAGACAATCTGGTGATTGAAGAAGACTTAGCGAAGGAGGATTTCTCATGAAAAAACTATTGGTATTTCCTGGCACATTCGATCCTTTTACCGTTGGACATGCTTCATTGGTGAAACGAGCCCTTTCTTTTGCCGATGAGGTAGTCATTGCCATTGTGCCCAACAGTGAAAAGCATTTTCTGTTTTCTCCCGAAAAAAGACTGGAAATGATTAGTGAATACTATAAAGAGGAGGAACGGGTAAAAGTAATGGTTTACGAAGGTCTTACCACAGACCTCTGTGAACAATTAGGTGCCACTGCCATTCTTCGTGGCGTGCGTACAGTGAAAGACCTGGAATATGAAGAATGGCTGGCAGATGGATACCGTCGGCTTTCTGGCATCGAAACCATTGTGCTTTTTACAGAACCGCAATATGCTAGCATCAACTCTACGCTTGTAAGAGAGATGATCAAATACAACAAATCACTGGAAGGATTGATTCCTGACGGAATGAAGATAGATTGAGAATGAGAAGGTTTTTACTATTACTGATTGTTTTTTGTGCCATCGGATTGCAAGGACAGGAACGTGCTACACAGCAACTGTTGCGAAAGCTCCAGATGGCAGAATATGCCATCAGTCAGCTTTATGTAGATACTGTCAACGACGAAAAGCTGGTGGAAGCAGCCATCAAGAGTATGCTCTCACAACTCGATCCCCACTCCACATATACTACTCCAGAAGAAACCAAGGAACTGAATGAACCACTGAATGGCAACTTCGATGGCATCGGTATTCAATTCCAGATGATGGAAGATACGTTGCTTGTGATTCAGCCAGTAAGCGACGGTCCTTCTGAACGTGTAGGCATCTTGGCAGGTGACCGCATCATTGCCGTGAACGATACATCCATTGCGGGAAAGAAATATACTTCTGACGATATCATCAAACGACTTCGTGGTCCCAGAGGTACTCAAGTTAATCTCACGGTACTGAGAAGAGGTGTCAAAGACTTGCTTCATTTTAATGTGAAACGCGACAAGATTCCTATCAGCAGTTTGGATGCCGCATATATCGCTGAGCCAGGTATCGGATATATCCGTGTGAATAAGTTCGCTGCTACTACTGGAAAAGAATTTTCAGAAGCACTGGAAAAACTCAAGGGCATGGGAATGATTGATTTGATCCTTGACCTTCAAGACAACGGTGGAGGTTACCTTAATGCCGCCATTGATATGGCTAATGAGTTTCTCGAACAAAAGGATCTGATCGTATATACGGAAGGAAGAGCTTCTCGACGCCAAAACTACTATGCTAAAGGAAATGGCAGTTTGCGCAATGGAAAACTCATTGTCCTGGTCAATGAATATACCGCTTCTGCAAGTGAAATTGTGGCAGGCGCCATACAAGATTGGGATAGAGGAACCATTGTAGGAAGACGTACGTTCGGCAAAGGACTGGTACAGCGTCCCATCAATCTGAACGATGGTTCGATGATAAGGCTCACTACTGCGCGTTATTATACGCCTACAGGCCGTTGTATCCAGAAACCCTACCAAACCAATGCGGATGGTACCAAAACCGACAATGGCAATCAGGCGGATTACAACAAAGAACTGAATGAGCGCTATCAACATGGAGAACTGCTGCATGCGGATAGTATTCATCTGCCTGATTCCTTGAAATTCAGCACATTGAAGCTTCAGCGCACGGTATATGGAGGAGGAGGCATCATGCCTGATTACTTTGTTCCGATAGATACAACGCTTTATACCGATTACCATCGTCAGTTATCGGCTCAAGGACTCATTTTGAAGACAACGACTACCTATATCGAAAAGCATCGTAAGGAATTGGCAAAGAAATACAAGGATTTCAATGCTTTCAACACAGGATTCGAAATCGATGAAGAGATTTTGGGTTATATGCGTGCAGAAGCCGACAAGTTGGAGATTCCATTCAATCAAGAGCAGTACGACTACTCGCTCCCTTATGTCAAACTGCAACTGAAAGCGTTGATAGCACGTGATCTATGGGATATGAGTGAGTATTACCATGTGATGAACAGTCGGAATCAGAGTGTCCTCACTGCTTTGAAATTGCTCAATGAGAAAACGCTCTAACTAACCAATTATTTTTTCCTAACTAGCAAAAAAAAATTTTTCTAGTTAGCAAATAATTTTTTGTTAAGCCATTTAGTCAGATAATAGCTTCCAATGGTGCATCCCACTCCAAGTGCGGCGCCAGCCATCACATCGGTAGGATAATGAACACCCTCATACATTCTTGAAATGGCTACAGAACCAGCCCAAAGTGCGGAAGGAGCGATCACATACCATTTAGGATAACGTATACAAAGAGAGGTAGCCAATGCAAAAGCCGAAGCCGTATGACCAGACGGAAAAGAAGGATCGGCCTCTGTACTATGTGGATGGATCAACGCCGGATAAGCCTCATAAGGACGCGTACGATCGACGATGTATTTCACTCCCATGGCCAATGCGAAAGTCCCCACAACAGACGTACCGATGAATAAAGCATCCCGCATCAGTCCCTCATCATGCTTCCACCATCCCACAGCTCCCATGGCCAATGGTACCCCTAATGCAATGTAAGGCTCGGTATTGGAAATGAAATTACTATAGTCGTGAATAAACTCCCCTTGCCATCCATTGATATGATGAACCATATCAACTTCCCAATTTTGCGCAAGCAGCGGAGTAGCCAAAATCAAGAGTATCCAGATAACTACAGTCTTTTTCATAAGCATCCTTATATATTGACCACAAAGGTAAGAAAAATCTGGCTAAAACAATATTCTACATTAAAAGTTTGCATATTCAGCTTTTTTAACTATATTTGCATACTTATATGTATCATTGTGCAAATTAAGTAATAATAACTATTAATAATTAAATCTAAATCATCTATGTGGTTAACTAATTCATCTGTAGGAAGGAAAGTGGTGATGAGCGTTACCGGTATCGCCCTTGTCCTGTTTCTGACATTTCACTGTGCGATGAACGTTGTTGCCTTGATCTCCCATGAAGGATACAATTGGATCTGCGAAATGCTGGGATCAAACTGGTATGCTGTAGCTGCTACCATCGCTTTGGCCGCATTGTTCATCATTCACATCATCTACGCCTTCTGGCTGACCTTGCAAAACCGCAAGGCTCGTGGTTCAGAGCGTTATGCAGTCACTGAAAAGCCGAAGACTGTGGAATGGGCCTCACAAAACATGTTGGTACTGGGTATCATCGTGGTGCTGGGTATCGTGCTGCACCTCATCAATTTCTGGAGCAAGATGATGCTTCCTGAGCTGATGGGCGTAGAAGATCCTAGCGTAGTGGCACATACTACTGACGGTATCTACCACATCCAGCAGACATTCTCCAACATTATCTATGTGATTCTGTACCTGGTATGGCTCTGCGCTTTGTGGTTCCACCTCACTCATGGTTTCTGGAGCGCACTGCAGACTCTGGGCTGGAATAACCGCCTGTGGCTGGATCGCTGGAAATGTATTGGCTGGTGGTACACCACCATCATCGTAGGCCTTTTCGCTTTGGTAGTCATCGTATTCTATGTTCAGTCACTCATGTAAGTCTGAAAGATACGGATAACTTGAACTATTAACTGACTAAATTGTAAATTTATTATGACTAGAATAGATTCTAAAATTCCTGAGGGACCGGTGGCTGAAAAATGGACCAATTACAAAGCCCACCAGAAATTAGTTAACCCTGCTAATAAGCGTCGCCTCGACATCATCGTGGTAGGTACTGGCTTGGCTGGTGCATCTGCCGCAGCTTCTCTTGGTGAGATGGGATTCAGAGTACTGAACTTCTGTATTCAGGATTCTCCACGCCGTGCACACTCCATCGCTGCACAAGGTGGTATCAATGCTGCCAAGAACTATCAGAACGATGGCGACTCTGTATATCGTTTGTTCTATGACACTGTAAAGGGCGGTGACTACCGTGCCCGTGAAGCCAACGTTTACCGTTTGGCAGAGGTGTCAAACAATATCATCGACCAGTGCGTGGCTCAAGGCGTTCCTTTCGCTCGTGAGTACGGCGGTCTGTTGGCCAACCGTTCATTCGGTGGTGCACAGGTATCACGTACATTCTATGCCCGCGGTCAGACGGGTCAGCAGTTGTTGCTGGGTGCCTACTCTGCACTGAGCCGTCAGGTGGCTGCTGGTACCGTAAAACTCTACACTCGTTATGAAATGCAGGATGTAGTAATCGTTGACGGTCGTGCACGTGGTATTATCGCTAAGAACTTGGTAACTGGTAAGCTGGAGCGTTTCGCTGCTCATGCTGTAGTTATCGCTACAGGTGGTTATGGAAATGCTTACTTCCTCTCTACCAACGCTATGGCTTGCAACGTATCTGCTGCCATGGCTTGCTACCGCAAGGGTGCTTGGTTTGCAAACCCAGCCTTTGTACAGATTCACCCAACTTGTATTCCAGTACATGGTGACAAGCAGTCTAAGTTGACTTTGATGTCTGAGTCTCTGCGTAACGATGGACGTATTTGGGTACCAAAACGTCTGGAAGATGCCAAGAAGCTGCAGGAAGGCACACTGAAGGGTGCAGACATTCCTGAGGAGCAGCGCGACTACTATCTGGAGCGCCGCTATCCAGCTTTCGGTAACCTGGTACCTCGCGACGTGGCTTCACGTGCTGCAAAGGAGCGTTGCGACAAGGGCTTCGGTGTAAACAACACAGGTTTGGCAGTATTCCTTGACTTCTCTGAGGCTATCGGCCGTCTGGGTATCGATGTGATCCGCCAGCGTTATGGCAACCTCTTTGATATGTACGAGGAAATCACCGACGTGAATCCTGGTGAAGTAGCCAACGAAATCAATGGTGTGAAGTACTATAACCCGATGATGATTTATCCTGCTATCCACTACACCATGGGTGGTATCTGGGTGGACTA
>JAEEGJ010005960.1_pt1 | contig 37317 bp, 24 predicted proteins | sample 8958761 | NCBI WGS metagenome assembly JAEEGJ01 (sample SAMN16246546, study PRJNA631951) | gut metagenome | biome: gut microbiome; feature: rumen; material: RS-attached | host: Bos | place: Iran: Karaj | collected 2018-10
CAGAAACCCCTCGATGAAATCGAGTCCTTGGATGTATTTTTAGCAGCACAAAAAGGCGATGAAATCGCTAAAGAAGTATTCCAATTTACAGGAACAATGCTCGGATGGGCATGTGCTGATTTCACCGCTTTTTCCAGTCCTGAAGCATTCATTTTCTTTGGAGGACTATGCAAGTCTGGTGATTTAATTATGAAACCTATAGAAGAGACGTACAACAGAGTAGTGATGCCTCTATTTAGAAACAAGGCAAAATTCCTCATCAGCGGCCTCATGAACAAGAACGCAGCCGTATTAGGAGCCTCTGCACTCGGATGGGAATAAAGAAACTAATAGTTAACAAAGAAGTCTTTCCACACTTTTAGCATACTCGACTTATTTGTTGAGATTATCTCCGCCTTTCGAGTATAGTTTTTATACTCTCTTTTACGAGCGGGATTGATTCGAGATAGAATCTGTTTCTCTTTAGCTTCGAAAATCTCACCTTGATATTGAAAATAGAACACATTAATGAGAGGAATAGGCAATTCCTCTTCATTAATTGTTGCGTTAATATCAGACAACTGTGCACCCCACGCCCCCAAATCAAGAGAAGTTTGTTGAAAATTCTGTGATTTGTTCATCAAATCAACAGCACGCTGATCAACAGCATTCTGATCAACCAAACGAACATGAAGGACTCTACCAACCTTACCCATCAAAGTATCCTCACGTTCTATCTTACCCATGCATTCTCCACCATTCACTGGGATGAACACATCGCCATTTTTGAATTCCACACGAATTATGGAACCCTTAACAGCCTCCATAAGTGTGTCATTCTGAACAAACCACAAAGTTTGTTTACCAAGATGAATATTACATGGAACCTGAGTTTTCTTTATGTTATAGATACCTGAATAGACAGTAGCCACTTGAAATGTTGGGTATTCAAAAGGCCATGTTCCAATAGGTTCCCACTCTTTTGCAGCGTGCAAGGATGAACACAATAGAAATAACAGGAAGAAAACTTTGAGTTGACGCATTTTATTATTTTACAAGTATTACAAGATATTTGCTTATACTCCAAAATGATTCATTTTCAGAGATACAAAGAGTATATTCTCCTTTTGAATCCTTCATGAGTTTATAGGAATCGGCAGGATGAGTTGTAAGAATTTTAGCAGACTTAGAATTCAACGGAATTACACGTGTCGTACGTATATCAATCTTTGTAAAATATTCCTTATTATAATTACCTTGAAGAACCTCACCTTTCTGAAGAATATTCTGTTCCTTCAGCTCCTTACTTGTACCAAACACATACCAAGCCGTATTTAGTTCAGCATCCTGCTTCTGAGCAACTTGTTTTGTTTCTTCATGTTGTTGTTTTACAACTGTATTTTCAGCAGTAAGAGCTTCTACATGTTCATTCAAAGTTGTGATTTGGACTTCTTTCTCGGCTAACTGAGCAGTGAGCGTCTCTATAGCTTGAGACTTCTCCTCTAGCTGCAATTTCAATCCGTTGATTGCTTCTTTAAGTTTCGCAGAATTCAAGTTGCTTGCATTGAATTTCTTTTCAAGTTCAGCAATTTTCTGACGCTGAGATTCCATGGTCTCTTGGATAAAAGTCATCGTTTCGCGAATATTCTCCACATTACTATTACCCTCTGCTGACTGAGAAAGCATATTTACACGACCCTCAGCTTCATTTATTTCTTTAAAGCCCGACTGGATTTCATTCAAGGCTCCCATCATCTCATTTATAGCAAAATCTTTTTCGTTTACAAGATTTTGTAATGAATCAATCTCAGAATTAGCTTCATTAGAATTTGACTTATTTCCATTACATGAAACAAGCAATGCGACACCTACAGTCGCAATGAATAAAATCTTCTTCATATTCTTTCAGTTTTTATATTTATTTTTAGATTTTCCTTTTCCCATTATCATTTCTTCATCAGCACTTTCTTCAACCTTTGGTTTAGATAATGCTGGTCCCAATATAATTACAATCTCGCCCAAAGGTTCATGCTGAGAAAAATAATCCACCACCTCACGCAAAGTACCACGTATATGCGATTCATGCACCTTGGAAATCTCCCTTGACACACACACCAGACGGTCTTCACCATACACCAGTATAAACTGCTCAAGAGTTTTCAGTAATCGCCGTGGAGACTCATAAAACACAACAGAGAGATCTTCGTCCCTATATAATTTTAGACGTGTCTGACGTCCCTTCTTCTGTGGCAAGAAACCTTCGAAGATAAACTTATCGCATGGCAGTCCGCTACTAACCAAAGAAGGCACAAAAGCAGTTGCGCCAGGCAGCGTCTGTACTTCCACACCATTCTTAACTGCTTCACGCACCAACAAAAATCCAGGATCGCTAATGCCAGGTGTGCCTGCATCACTTACGAGCGCTATAGTAGCACCTGCCTGCAATCGGGCTACAAATTCCTTCACACTCTCATGCTCATTATATTTATGATGAGACAAAACAGGGGTGTGAATATCATAGTGAGAAAGTAGGACGCCAGATGTTCTAGTGTCTTCAGCGAGGATCAAATCAGCTTCCTTCAAAACACGAATTGCCCTCAATGTCATATCTTCCATATTCCCTACAGGCGTGGGTACAATGTATAACATGCGGCAAAGGTATAGCAATACGGACATATTACAAAGCAAAAATAATTTTTTAGCTTTATTTTTGATTATTTTAAATTTAAAACATCTATTTTTGCAAAAAATATAACACAATGAGAAACAAAGAAATCACATTTGACCGTTTCATTCGTATGATATTGGTAGCAGCAGTACTTGTTGTTGCTTACCTATTACTGAAGAAACTCAGTAGCGTACTCATTCCATTTTTAGTAGCATGGCTCATTGCCTACCTGCTATATCCTATCGTATGTTTCTTTCAATACAAATGCCATCTTAAAAACAGGATTCTCAGCATCATCGTCACACTTCTTGCAATTATAGGTGTGATAGCCGGTTCACTCCATTTCATTATCCCACCGGTAACATCAGAAATAGCAAAACTAAAAGACTTGATAATCAATTTCTACCACACGGACAGCACCGTCAACCTCCTTGTTTTCGAAATACAACAATACGCAAAAAACACTATAGACATCAATAGAATTGTTCAGGCGTTAAGCATAAGCGACATATCTGCCTTTGTAAAACAAGGAATCACTCCATTATTGGCATTTATGTATAGTTCCGTATCTGCACTAATTGGTTTCATCGCATCACTTATTGCAATACTTTACATGTTCTTTATTCTGATGGACTACGAAAAACTAAGTCAAGGTGTTATTAAAATGATTCCTCAAGGACAACGCAGTATAGTTTCTAACATAATAAAAGATGTCGAAAGTGGAATGGCAAGCTATTTCCGAGGTCAAAGTCTGGTTGCACTATGCGTAGGCATCCTATTTTCCATCGGATTTTTAATCATTGACTTTCCACTTGCCATCCCCTTAGGGTTATTCATTGGTTTTCTGAACCTTATCCCATACATGCAAACTCTTGGATTCATACCAGCCTTGGTGCTTTCTCTGCTAAAAGCACATGATACTGGAGACAGTTTTTGGATGATATTCTTGAGCGCCTGCATAGTCTTCGCTATCGTTCAAACAATTCAAGATACGATTATTGTTCCTAAGATAATGGGACATGTCACAGGATTGAATGCCGCTGTCATTCTTCTAAGTTTATCCGTTTGGGGCTCACTTCTTGGTTTAGTGGGACTTATCATAGCACTACCACTTACCACAATCCTTATTTCATATTATAAACGTTACATATTGGATAAGGAGGAAAAACAGAATACTGAACAACGACATTTTTGAAATTAAATATCCGAAAAGGTGTCTAGCAGAGAAAAAAAAATATGTTATCCAACATTTTTTTATATTCACAGACACATATTCATTTAAAACAATGTATCTTTGCAACAGTTTTGAAAGCCCTAACATTCAATTACCGATCAAAAAATAGCATAAATAAATGTATAGAAAATCAATTATTATCAAATACATAAACTTATTACACATGAAGAAATTATTTTTATTCGGAACACTTGCAGTTTTTATGGCTGCATGTTCAAGCAATGATGATTTTCAAGGCAACGAGTCCTATCAGCCAAATCTGACATCTTCATCTGACTATGCATTCGTAAAGGGTGATAGCCGTATTGTCATTGGCGGTGGTGAAACAAAAAGCACTCGTGGTGCTTGGGTAACAACTCCTCAGCCAGAGATTCCTGCTGATGCTAAGAAACTCGAAGTTGGTAGTTGGGGAGGTTTCTATGTTTACGAAGGTAACGAATGGTGGAACAACGGCGGTACACTTGACGCAAATGTAACTGAATACTACGTTCCTGCAGGTGAATCTGTTCATGCTACCAATGCACAGTTTAACACTCTTTCAAGCCTTACTCTTTATGTAGCCGGAGACTTGATTATTGACTACTTCGACAACTATCCATCTAAAGTAACTATCAACATTCTCAACGGTGGTTCATTCAACACCAACCTCAGCAATGGTGGAACTGTCTCAAATGATATCACAAAGTGGGAAACTGGTATGTTCCAGATTCCTGCAGGTTGGACAATCAACGTTTGGGGTAAGTTCGACACAGGTTACTATCCAAACATCTCTGTAACTCCAGGTGCTACATTGAATTACTTCGAAGGAGCAGAAGATGTTGTATTCGGTACTGAGCAAACCGAAAACTACGAGCTCTGGAAAAACGATGCAAACCCTGTACTTTCTGTATCTGGCACATTCTACTCAGAAGTTCCTGTTCGCGTTAAGGGTAATGCTAACTTTACTGGCGGTACTTCTACATTCTATGCAGGTGTTCACATCGACAAGAATGTTACCGTCAAAAATGACCCAAGTGTTCCAGTAGTTAACATCTATGAGTGTTCTTACATTGATGGTCAGTTCTCAATGACTTCAAATTCAGAGAAAGCAACATTCAACATTTATGACTATCTGTATTGCGGTTCTATGCATTGCAACAGTGCAGCAGTATATATCAACCTGTACGATGCACTTCTCGATGTTGACAATAACTTCTCAACTGTATCAAACGACTTCTACAAGAACAACCTCCTTGTTGACAAAGGCGCTGGCATCCAAATTAAGGGTGACACTGAAGGTACTTACGCAAGCATAGTACGTTTCCTCAACAACGACCTGCACATTGACAAGGGCAACAACTATGATGTAGTAGAGGGAACAGGAGTTCCAACATCATTCTACGTGGAAAACACATTCTCTGGTAACCTCGTAGTTCTTTCTGAGAAAGTAACCATCGAATATCCAAAGATTGCAGGTCAGGATGATGCTACAGAAGTTATTACTTTCAAGGATGGCAATGTAGCTCTCAACGCAGAAAACGCATACCTCCCAGGTAAGGGTGAATGCCGTCCACAGATTGGTGAGGTTCCAGTAACTGTTATTCCTCCAGTGCACAAGTATTCTGCAACAGCTCTCGATTTCGGTCCTAACGGAGAACTCTACCTCTGCTGGCACTCAAATATCGGTAACGGAGAAGGTGGAAATGGTACAAACATGTACGTAACTAACAAAGATGGTTCAAGTGTTTCTGTTGACGGAATCAATGACTGGGGTGGTATCATCGACGTTATCAACACTAACAACTATGGTGATCCTCAGACTTACCTCTTCGATCAGACTCTCATTCAGAATGAGCACAAGTACAACCACGTAGTTTACTACAACGGAAAACTTTACCTCGCTGGTACAAGCAACAAGGTAGGTGCAGCTCTTCACGAGATCGAACTGAACGCAGACGGAACTATCAACGAATCTGAATTCGCTGAAAAGAATATCCGTGTTAACCTGACTGGTTCTTCTGCAAATAGCAGCATTATCAACAATGGCGAAATCATCACAATCTCAGGTTTCAACAATGGTGGTATCAACAAGTTTGCTCTAGACGATTACAGCAATCAGGAACAGAAGGCTATCTATAGCAGTACTGAATATACCGGTAAATACCTCTACAACGACGGTACATATATCATCGGTCTTAACGATGTGAACAATGGTACTGTTACACTCTACGACCAGAACATGAACTATGTTAAGTCGTTCAATGTAGGTTCTCTCTACCCAACTGACGGTAAGAACGTAGTTGTAAGTGATGGTAATAATATATACGTCTGCCGTGGCAACAATGGTTTCGAAGTATATAACCGCGAAGGACAACGCGTAGGTGGTTCTAAGAAGTCTGCTAATGGTGTAGATGTTGACGACAAGTACATCTATGTTGCAACAGGTCTTGGTCTCGTTGTTCTCGACAAGAATGAAACCTATAATGACGGTGAGGTTACATACAATAAGACTGTTAAGCGTTTCACATACACAGGTACAGGTAACTCCCGTTACAACGGCATCATCACAACAGATGCTTCTAAGCAGTCAGCTAACTTCGTTAAGGTTCGCAACGGAAAGGCATACGTAGCATACGGTATGTATGGTCTGCAGATCTACGACGTTTCTAACCTCGCAAACAATTAATCAAACCAATTCATAACTATGGGAATGTCACAACAATGGCATTCCCATAATTTTCTTTATATTCTATCTTGGATACTTTAGAAAAATATATCGCATTAACTTTCACACTCTTTTTCCTCCTTACATTTGGAGCCTTCGCGAAGACTGACACAATAAATGTGCCAGTCAAAATGCTTGTATATGAGAATCTGAAAAACGAGGATGTTTTGAAACAGTTTGAGAAGCGTTTCGAGGAGATGGACAAATTGTTACGAAACAAGATAAGAGTGGAGGGACCAAACCTCACATTTGGTGATGACGCACTGACTCCGAACACAACAATAGATTCGCTATACAACGTAAAAGAGACATGGGAGACCAAATCGTTTAAGCGCAGAACAGGACTGGAAATAACAGGACAAGCATATGGCCGCTTAGACAAAGCTACACAAATCTCTCACGACGAGGACGACCCCTACTCCTCCTATTTTGCAAAGTTCAACGCAGAATTAGGATGGAACTTCTTTAATAGTGCATTCTATCAAAGGAAAGCAGGGCTTGCAAAGATAAAATATGCTAATGAGTTAGAGCATATAAAAACAAGCAAAGACAAGAACAAGGCAATATATGAAGCAGCAGAAAATCTGCTTACAATGGAATACAACTATTATATAGCTATTGTGCTATATCACGAACTGCAGAATATTGACATTCTGAATCAGGCATATCAATATATGCTTGAACAAGATAAGGTAAGCAATGAAGACTTGCTTGACAATATAAATAATAAAATGCAGCTCGAATACGAACTCGCACAGACCTACGATTTAAAGGACATAGAGAATGAACCTCTTTACGTTCTAAATCCATCTATAGTTACTATTGATTCTGTCAGGCTTTTTGAAGAAATCGAAAAATATAATCCTGATTTAAGAGCAAGCTACGTAGAAGAACAACTACTCGATACAGAACGCAAACTCACAAACTACGGTCACAATATGAGACTAACACCGTTTTTTCGTGCGTCAACGTATTTGCGTCGCAACTTGTCACCATCTACAAATCTAGACTTAGGTGTAAGATTCACATTTCCTTTATATGACGAATCTGCGCCCAAACGCAGAGCTATTGAAACTCAAAAGTGGATTTTAGTTGAAAACAGGGATAAGTTAAGCGAACAGATGAAATCGTTTTGCAGTTTAAGGCTTGACCGTGTAGAACGACTAAACAGGGCCATCAAGACAGAAGCATACCATATTGAACAACTTGGAAAATACATAGATATTCGTAAAAACGCATATCTCAAACAACCTAAAGGATACAACTTTATTCTCCGACTAGAAGAATACAATGAATACCTAAAGAGTATGGAACGTATGTACAAGTTGATGCTCAACCGCACACTCACACTTTTGGAAATACAAAAGACTACGAATTTCAATCATTTACAATCTCTTATTATTGAAACGCCTGTCAAATGAACAACTTCAGTTATAATTCACAACCACAGGAACAAGATATAAATGACCTTCTGAATTATCAGAATAAGAAACTTGCCAAGCAACAGAATGTTTATGCAATAGTATTCACTATTATTTTGATTCTGTTGTTAATATTCGCATATAGACGAGTTTTCTACACTTATTATGATGGATATGTTAATTTGGAGCAAAATAACTTACGTGCCATTGACGACTTATATATTCTAGACATATATAAAAACGTTGGAGATGTAGTACAACCAGGTGATACTTTATACTCATATATCCTTTTGGAAAACCTGCTTGGACAATTCAATGTTAATACTGTTCCATCGATTATACTTGACCACGCAAACATGAAGCTTCGTGCTGCTTTAGCAAAGCAAGAATTGCCTGTTATCCAAACCAAGATTAACGAAATACAGAAACAATTGAAAAGCGAGCAGAACGACATTTTTTATGGTCTTACAGATAACACTAAGCGTATGGCATTAGAAGCCGAACTAAACGAATATAAAGAAAAATTGTCGGAATTACGCAACAAGATACAAATCTATGAAAGCATGGCAGGTAACTCATCACGTTACATCGTAAATTCTGGTTATGGACACAATCGCCTACCATATTCTCCAGGAAGTTTATATTACGAAAATGGTGTGATTCAATATTGTTGTGCACCAGAAGAAGCCATTGTAACAGATATTAAAGTAGCCAAAAACACAGTTGTCTTTGAAAAGGAAAACATTCTTGATCTTCAGCATACTGACTACAAAGGATCTCACATCGGAGTAATGGCTTACATTCCTGCCCATCAGGTAAAATATATTAACAACCAGAAACAAGTCGATGTAATTGTCAATGATGACATAATCCTTCATGCTCATATGTCATTACTAGGACTACGTGTAGAAGACATTCCTAAGCACTTACTCAGTAACTTTAGTCATGACATTGACGCTGTTATAGCTTATTTCCTCTTCGACAAGGACCAATACGTACCATTTTGGGTACTCAACAATCACTTGCCAGTACGAGTACGTGTTCGCAACGATGTATTCCACGAGGCATTCTACAACTCCTTTGGAGGCATTTTCAATGGACTTTTCTCAGAACCCGACTCTTTGAAATATAGCCCACGCCGTATATTTGAGATAAAGGAAGATCAGAAATTCGTCCCTGTTGACACAACAACATTCCGTGAACTTACTAAAGACCACAATTTCTAATCATGATAACAATACAAAATAACAATAACGAACGTCGAATACTGCTATTGGACAGTCAGTTTAATCTTGAAGAATCACCTGACTTTCCAGAATACCTGTTTGATGCAATTTTTATATACAACGATTCTGTAGAACAGACTCAAAATATACTAAATGACATCAACCCTATAACATCACAAAAATGTTGTTACAAACCTCTTTTCGTAGCACGTTCATTAGAAGGAAAAATGGGCGACTACGCTTCTCTTATAGATGGTTATTTTGACGATTGGAACGACAGAGAAGCATTAAATAAAGTAGAAGATATCAACAACCGCAGAAATGAACTAGGACTGAACACACCAGAAGAAAAAGTCGTTTCTGCAAACCAATTATTTGTGCGTATCACTCGTTACCTCATCATACGCAATAATCTAATAATGGCCCCAGTATTGGAAAACAATTCTTCTTCGGGATATGTCATTCCAATATATAATCTATTCTACAAACTTGGATGGTTCAAACTGAGTGAAAGTTTTGTATTTGTACAGTCAATGGTAGAAAAAGGATATTTCCGTACAACCCAATTCCTAAATCGCATCTACCTGTGTCCAAAATGTCAGCATTCTCATCTTTTATATATAGAAAGTTGTCCAAAGTGTAACAATTCGATGATTCACAGCGAAGAGGTAATCCATCATTTCCGCTGTGCAAATATAACGCCAGAACATACATATAATTTTGGAGGACAGCTCAGATGCCCCAAATGTCACCAGATGCTTCATCATATTGGCGTTGACTATGATCGTCCCGCAACTGTGTTCACATGCGACATCTGCAACAACTCTTTCTTACAAGCCAAGATGCAGGCATTATGCTCAAACTGTCAGTCAATATCAGATGTAAAATCTCTCGTTCCAATCAACGTGTATGTATACGAAATAACGAAAGAAGGCATATATGCCATTACTTCTCTAAACATCGGATTCTCTATTTACACGGAATTCTACGACAACTTCCTTGAATTCAACCGATTTGTAAATCGCATCCGTTTGTTGGCAGAACAGAAATTCTCAGGACGCATAGTTGGCGATGTTCTGGTTGGTAAGATATGGATTATAGACTCTACATCTGCAACTGTGAAGAACCGCGCAGAATTATTAGCACAAGTTTGTCAGTATTTCCCAAACAATAAGGTTTCTGCTGCAAACAACATCACATATATCAACGCTATAGTAACGGATTACAAGGGTGACCAAGAACAAGCTGTACTTGATTTTCAGATTATGCTTTCAGAAGCAATCCGAGCTGCAGTATATGTGTTGCATCCAGGTGAGAAGATTTGCTATACATATATGAAATTAGATGGGTCCGGATCGAACATTGATGATTTCATGAATGACCTTAACTTTGTAGCTGCAAATCCTGATGACAGTGTAGATTATGATCCAAATGCTGTAAATCCGAATGCAGATAGAAACGTGGATTCTCCATTGCTTAATGACGATGGAACAGTAGAAACAACACTAGAAGTAACCCCACAAACCGATGTTGCAGAGACACCTGAAAATACAGAAGATATTCAAGTACCCGAAAATACAAACCTCTTCACCAAGTTAAAAGACTCTATATGTCGTATATTTTCGATTCATTAGATACATTTGTGACATGGTTCCAGCACCTGTCGATATCCAGTATAATCAATACATACTGGTTTATCTTCTTTATCGAGATACCTCGATACTATCTGCTTGAAATCATAATTGTATCGTATAATGTACTTACATATAGACGTCAGGACAAAAAAAGATTCTATGCACATTATAGACTGCTTAAAGAAAATCCTCTCATAACCATACTCGTACCAGGAAAGAACGAAGGAAAAAACATTTACAAGCTTGTAAAATCACTTGCAGAACAGACCTACAAAAATTATGAAATCATAATTGTTGACGATGGATCTGACGATTACACACCACTCATATGTTCTGACTTGGAAAAGCATGGTTATATAGACCTATACCTGCGCTGTGGAGTACGTGGAGGAAAAGCTTCGGCAGCCAATTATGGAGCATATCATGCAAAAGGAAAATACATTGTACATCTCGATGCAGACTCATCACTTGACCGTGATGCAATCGAAAACATACTTCTGCCCTTCTATCTTGACCCTAAAATCAAAGCGGTAGGAGGCACAGTGAAAGTACGTAACTACAAGGATTCGATTTGTGCATCAATGCAGGCAATAGAATATCTTAAAACTATAATGGTAGGACGAAAAGTCACCGACACACTCGGAATCCTGCATATCATATCTGGAGCTTTTGGCGCATTCGAAGTAGAGACTTTGAAGAAAATCGGATATTGGGACATCGGTCCAGGACTTGACGGAGACATCACTCAGAAAATACGCAAAGCAGGTTGGAAGGTAGCACACACTTCAGAAGCAGTGTGTCTTACCAGCGTACCTGTAAAATGGAAGGTGCTTTTTAAGCAAAGACTCAGATGGTCCAAGTCGCTGGTACGTTTCAGAATACGTAAACATCGTGACATCCTCTATCCAAACCGAAACTGGTCATTAAGCAATTTCATTTCCAACATGGAGAGCATCATTTATGACTGCGTTTTCAACTATATATGGTTATTCTATTTCATAGGACTTATTGCAAATTTCAGCAACCATATATTTGAAGTCATGCTACTCGACTTCCTAATCCGATTATGCCTTGCATGCGTTGCATTCGCTGTGATAATGACAGTAACCGAACGCAGGCGAGAAGAGCTATTCCTTATACGGTTCTTGCCGTTGACGTCACTCTACACAGGATATTTCATGCGCATCGTACGTTTACTTGCACATACGAAAGAGCTTTTCTTCTTCTCTTCGTACAAAGACCCATGGAATCCTGAAAAAACATCAAGATATGCACAACTTGAACGAGCATAAAAACAATATATAATAACAAAAACATTAGCAATTATGAACGCACTTATCAATCCAGGTATTGATGTTGACAAGCTTACCGTCCTCGTAGTAGACGATGTGCCACTAAATGTGTTGCTCATCAAAAAAATGCTTTCTCAGTACACATTCCAACTGAAAACTGCCAACAGTGGACAGGCAGCGCTCGACATCATCGCACAATCAATGCCCGACCTTCTCCTTCTCGACCTTATGATGCCAGGCATCGATGGATTCGAGGTTATTCGACGTCTCCGTGCCGATGAAAAGACAAAGAAGCTACCTATTATTATCCTCTCTGCCCTCAACTCAGAAGCTGATATAGTAAAAGGATTTAAGCTGGGAGCTAACGATTTCATTAACAAACCGATTATTATGGAAAAGTTAATCAGCAGTGTAACGACCCAACTTAATCTTGCAGCAGCAACAAAATAGATGTTTTTTATTAAAATAAGAAGTCCTTACAGTCAACGTAAGGACTTTTTTTTATTGAAAACGTAATTTTTATTTAATTTTTGTATCTTTGCACCGTCTGGCAGAATATACAATTCCGTCATACAACTATAGATATGAAAAAAACACTCAATACAGTATTTCTGATAGCAGGTAGCGAGCCACTGGGAAGTGCTGGTATGCAAGCAGACATTAAAGCTATCACGGCATGTGGAGGATATGCTGCATGTGCCGTAACAAGCATTGTGGATGAAGATACGAGAAGGATAAAGAATATCTTTCACATGCCGACGGAACTGATTGTTTCGCAGGCAGAATCTTTTTTGGGCGACATTGAGACGGGATGTATAAAGACAGGCGTATTACCAAGCGAGGAGATAATCAGAGGTGTAGCAGGTGTACTGCGCCGTTTCAAGCATATTCCACTCGTAGTAGATCCTGTAATAGTAAACTCACTTGGCGTACAACTCGTAACAGACAGTGCAATAGATGCATATAAAAACGAGCTCTTTCCTCTTGCCACACTCATCACTCCGAATTGGCGTGAAGCAGAAGTGCTGCTCGGACATAAATTGGGAGACATAGAAAAGGACATAAGAGAATTAGGACGTTGGGGATGTTCCGTAATCATTAAATCTATAGAAAGCGGCAAAGGATGGTTGAGCGACTATCTGTACGACATCAGTACTGATAAAGTACGTGAGTTCAAGAAACCTCGCATCATCACCCGAAACGTAAATGGCACAGGTGATTCTTTCTCCTCAGCCATTGCGACATATATCGCCACAAAATACAGTCTTGAAGAGGCAGTGGAGAAAGGCGAGGAATTCATCAGCAGGGCTATAAGTCTTGGAGCCGAATACGAATTCGGACATGGTTTCGGACCTGTTCATCCATGTTTTATGGAAGACAAAATTACCCATCAGAGAATTTACAACGAACAATAACCAAATACAATTCATACCATGAGAAAAATTTTATTTACTTTACTTACCTTGGTGGCAATGCATTGTCATGCAGCAAAAGAGCGCCTTATAAAGACCGTTGAGTCAATAAATATTGAATCACCAGTAGGCACTGTTCCCCGCCTACCCTATCAAGTGTATGTAACATACTCCGATGGTACCAAAGAGTGGCGACAGGTAAAATGGGAAAATTCCCTACTCTCTACTGAACAACAGGAAGCTAACGCAACTCTTTATCCTGTAGGAAAAGAATATACGATTAATGGATATATTATCGGAGATAATACAACCGACAACGGATACCCATTAAAAGCAAATATCAAGGTAGTATCAGGAGCATACAACACTCCTACAAATAAGTTCAAAGCCTGTCCACTTCCACTTTCAAACGTAAAGATAACAGGCGACAACCGTCTGACTAACAACCGCGATTTGGACATACGAACTATACTCTCTTGGGACATTACCCAGCAGTTGTATAATTATCGTGACACATACGGACTCCCAACAGAGGGATACACAGTAGCAGACGGTTGGGACTCCCCCACTACAAAACTGAAAGGACATGGTTCCGGACATTACATGAGTGCCTTGGCATTTGCCTATGCTTCTGCCAAGGATGAAAGCCAAAAGGCAGAACTGCACAAACGCATAGAACGTATGGTTAACGAACTGCGTATGTGCCAAGAACGCACATTTGTATGGGACAGCACTCTCAATCGCTATTGGGAAGCACGTGATTATGCCCCAGAAGAGGAACTCAAACACATGAAAGGTACATGGACTGCATTCAACGAATATAAAAAGGATTATAAGCACTACGGATATGGGTATCTGAATGCCATTCCAGCTGCCCATCCTGCATTGATTGAATACTACCGTGCTTACAACAACGAAGACTGGGTATGGGCTCCTTATTATACCATACACAAACAACTGGCTGGTCTTATCGACATCGCCAACGTAATGAATCAGTCATCCGCAAACAAAAACAACGGTTCCGACTCAGCCATCGCAGCCAAAGCCCTTCTCATTGCAAAGGACATGGGACTTTGGGTATGGAATCGAATGCACTATCGCACATATATAAAGAAAGACGGAAACAAAGCAGAACGCCAAGCACGTCCAGGCAACCGTTACGAGATGTGGAACATGTACATTGCCGGTGAAGTAGGAGGAATGGCAGAATCCCTGTCACGACTCAGCGAAATGGTTAGCAACCCTACAGAGAAAGCACGTCTGCTCGAAGCTGCCAACTGCTTCGATGCTCCTGCATTCTTCGACCCTGTAGCAGTCAATATCGATGACATACGCACCCGTCATGCCAATCAGCATATACCGATGATTACGGGAGCTCTGCGTTCATACTTAGGCAATGCCGACCCTTACTATTACAACCTTGCACAGAACTTCTGGACTCTCATTCAAGGACGCTATGCCTATGCGATGGGAAGTGTAGGCAACGGCGAAATGTGGCGCCAACCCTATTCTCAGATTCTGAGTATGAACACCAACGTTCAGTCAGACCATAACGGAAACATATATCCTAACCCGGACATCAACGAAACTTGTTGTGCATATAACCTTGCCAAACTGACAAAAGACTTGAACTGTTTCGACCCGGACAACGCAGCCTACATGGACTATTATGAACGAGTACTCTACAATCAGATAGTTGGCTCTGTACATCCGGAGCATTGGGCAGTCACATATCAATATGCTGTTGGAATGAATGCCCGCAAACCTTACGGCAACGAGACTCCTCAGAGCACTTGCTGTGGTGGCACAGGAGCTGAGAACCACGTAAAATACCAAGAAGCAGCATATTTTGCAAATGAAAATACCCTTTGGGTCGCACTCTACATGCCGTCAATTGCCCGATGGAATGGCGCAAAAATCATTCAAGACAGTCAATGGCCTGCCGACCGCAGCACAATCACTGTGCAATCTGATGACAAGCCTGCCCGATTCGCCATGAAACTGCGTGTTCCATATTGGGCAACAAAAGGATTTGACATACGACTAAACGGCAAGTCCATTGCAAAAACATACCGTCCAAGTTCATACGTTGAAATAGCAGAACGTCAATGGAACAGCAGTGACAAAATAGAAATCATCATGCCATTCACAGTCCACATCTTCTGGGGACCCGACAAAATGGACGTCGCAGCAACTGGCAAAAACGAAAGCCGCACCGCCTTTCCTCCTATGTGGGTCGGCACCATCATGTACGGACCATTAGCAATGGCAACTACAGACATACACCACTGGAAAGATGCAGACATAAACCTGTCGTCAACCTTAGAAGAAATTCAGACTCAGAATCCAACAGGCACAGACGGAACTGGTGGCACACTATATTCTCTGTCAATTCCTTCTCGCAACATACAATTCACTCCAGATTATTTCCAAACAGACAATGCAACCCACTACCTGCGTCTGAACGTAAAAGCTCAGAAAAAACAGACTCGCAACGGCAAAATAGACAAGACCAACCTCGAACATGCTATCCAGATAGCAAAAGAACGAGTAAAGAGTCAACAAGAATGGAATGCTCTCACAGTAAAAGTACCGAACTTCTCTCCTTGGGCTCCATATGGTTATCAGCGTTTGGTACAACAGCTTAACATAGCAGACTCACTCTCTAATGCCATACCTGCCGGAAGCAAAGACAAACAAGGTAAACTGCAAGAAGAAATCAACAACACCACATCGGCTCTCAACGTAGCTATCAACTCAATGCGTCCGGGTAATCTGGCAGAACCTGAAGACTTAGCAGAGTTGCTCGCATTAGAAACCAGTCTGAAAGAAAACATACCAAATAAAAGCAACGAACTGCGTGCAGCCCTTCGTTATGCAGACATGGTCGTAAGGTATGTAAATGACGGTTCTGGCACCCACGACCTCATCGAGAAAGCCATCACTCGTCTTAAAGAATTCCAAAACAAATAACGAAAACGATAACGAAAAACCAATTTTCAACTTTCAATTTTCAATTTTCAACTTTCAATTTTCAACTAAGATATGAACATCAAGAACCTCCTTCTCTCATGTGCTCTTATAGCATCTACAGGAATATCAGCTCAGGTTCCAGCATGGCCTGAAACAAACACACAGACCAAACCCGGTGCTCGTTGGTGGTGGCTTGGTTCCGCCGTAGATGAAACCAATCTCCAGTCGCTCATGGCAGAATATGCAAATAAGGGTATTGGAACTCTCGAAATCACCCCAATCTATGGTGTACAATCAAAATATATGTCAGGAAAGCCTGCCAACATCACCTTCCTCACATCCAAGTGGATGAATATGCTCAAGAAGGTAGAAGAACTCGGAAATGAACATGGAATCCAGATTGATATGAACATGGGAACAGGATGGCCTTATGGTGGTCCGTCAGTTACTCTTGAAGAGGCTGCCGGCAAACTGGAATACAAAGAATCCGGTTATATAACCATTTCTGAAACTAATCCTACCATAATCTTTGACGTAACACCACCCACAAGCAGTACATTAAACTGCGTAATGGCATACCCACGCACGAAAGGTGTGGACACAGTGGATGTAACAAGTTTTGTAACAGGCAACACTCTTACATGGACACCCGAGGCGCAAGGACGCTGGCGTGTCATAGCAATTTACAATGGTCATACCAGACAAATGGTTAAACGTCCTGCGCCAGGAGGTGAAGGATACGTACTTGACCATCTTGACAAGACTGCTGTCGAAAATTATATAAAGGTATTCGAAGATGCCTTCAACAAAGCTGGCACTCCATACCCAACCACGTTCTTTAACGACTCTTACGAGATATTCGGAGCCGACTGGTCACGCAATTTCTTTGAAGAGTTTGAAGCGCGGCGCGGCTACAAACTGCAGAAACACATGCAAGAACTGCTCGGTCTTTCAGCAGATGCAAACACTCAGGTACGTTCCGACTATCGAGAAACGATGGCTGATATGTATATCGATAATTTCATAAAACCATGGAACGAATTTGCACACCGCCACGGAGTAATCACCCGCAACCAATCGCATGGTTCCCCATCGAACCTTATCGACACATATGCATCGGTTGACATTCCCGAGATAGAAGGTTACGGTCGTACAAAGGCATTACTTGACATCAAAGGAATACGCAAAGATGAAGGATTCTACAATGTAAACTCCAGCGATTTTGCCACACTGAAACTTGCCGCCTCAGCAGCACACGTCACAGGAAAGAAACTTACTTCAAGCGAGACCTTTACATGGTTTACAGAACACTTCCGCACCTCTCTCTCGCAGATGAAACCAGAAATGGATCTTATGTTCCTTGCCGGCGTAAACCGCATGTTCTTCCACGGAACTACCTACTCTCCACAGTCCATCGCTTGGCCAGGATATAAATTCTATGCAAGCATCGACATGTCACCAACAAACAGCATTTGGGCAGACGCAGGTGAATTCATGACCTACGTAAACCGTTGTCAAAGTTTCCTGCAATGGGGAAATATTGACAACGACATCCTCGTATATTTCCCATGCTACAATTCATGGCATACTGCCGGAACCAACTGGTTGCGCCTATGCCCAATAGATGAATTTCCTAATCAGTATAAAACATTGGATCGAGTAGCAGACTCACTCGACGTATATGGCTATGGCAGCGACTACATTACTGACAAAATGATTCAGAACCTCAGTTTCGAAGGAGGCTACATTGTGACAGAAGGCGGAGCAAGATACAAAGCACTACATGTACCAACAAAAAACTACATGCCAGAAGCTACAGCCGCAAAGTTGGAAACTCTCAAAAATCAAGGAGCTAAAATTATAGAGACAACACGCGACGAAGCAACTATCAATGCAGCATGCGCTCCTGAACCAATGCGCCGTCAGTTAGGTCTGCGTTTCATACGTCGTTCTAACCCAACAGGATACCACTATTTCATCAGCAACCTCACTGATGGCGACATAGCAGACTATACAGCTCTATCTGTAAACTTCAAGTCTGCAGCAATCTTCAACCCACTTGATGGCAGCATCCGTCAGGCACTCGTTAACGACGAAGGCAAGGTGTATATCAACTTGCACTCAGGAGAATCAATGATTCTGCAAACATACGACACCGATATTTCAAGCAGTGAATTGCCTGTCGATAACGAAGAAACAGACTTCACAGTTACTGACATCCCACTTAAAGGCAGCTGGACACTCGCATTTAACAATGCCCTTCTGGCAGACGGCACAACATTCACCAACAGCTATGTTCTCGACAATCTTAAAACATGGGAAGGTATCGATGCCAACACAGCCCAGCTTATGGGTACAGGTTCGTACGAGACAACCATAACACTTACAGAGGACCAAATTAAAACTGCCGACAGATTCGAAATTGACCTTGGTGATGTTCGTGAATCAGCCAAAGTATTTATAAACGATGAGTGCATCGGTACCGCATGGAGCGTACCTTTCCGACTCGACTGCAACAAGACACTCAAAGCAGGCTCAAACACAATCCGCATCGAAGTAACTAACCTGCCTGCAAACCGTATCCGCCAATTGGACAAGAACGGAACAGTATGGAGAATCTTCGATGACATTAATTTCAGTGTGATCTCAAGCGCTGAGGGTACAACCAAAGACTCCTTCGCCACATGGAACCTCGTTCCGTCTGGATTAAACTCAATAGTAACTCTCCGTGCATTAAGTTCCGCTTCCACAGGCATTGGAAATATTGTACCACAAAGTGAGTCGAACGTTACAGAAGAGAATTGGTACACAATTCAGGGTGTACGAATTGAACGTCCTACAACTCCAGGAATTTACATCAATGGAGCAGGACAGAAAGTTATTATCAGATAATTTAAAAGATGGGAATCACCCAGAAAACTTGGAAGGAACAACTGGGGAACTCTGGTACCAGTTTAACAGTCATCATCTCTGCAGTATTATTATTGGAGTTGATGATGGGAGTCATGTTCTATTCCGCACAAAACTTTATACAAAAGACCATGGAACGAATGGTAGGCGTTGAGATGAACTCCATCTATCTTCGTATCCGCAACAAGCTATCCGATGTCGAAGTGACTATAGATAATATGTCATGGGTTGTCAGTGAAGGTCTGGATGAGCCAAGTTGGATGTTCGACATAACACGGCGAATGGTTAAGAACAATCCTATTGTCTGGGGGTGCGGTGTGGCTTTTGTACCGGACTACTATCCAAGATGGGGGACGTTTTTTGAACCATATGCAGTACGCAGGGATCAGGACTCCATATTGACATTGCAAATTGGACACTACAAAATCGATCATACAAAAAAAGAATATTTTCGCATTCCTGTTTCACAAGGGAAATCACATTGGAGCGAACCGTACATAGATCTTGTTGGTGCTAAATCAGTCATAACAACCTATAGTACTCCTATACACAACAGTTCAAACCAAATTGTAGGAGTTGTATTTGCTGATATCACAACAGATTTGCTGAAGAACATTATGGAAGAGGAAAGGATCTATAAATCTACTCAGCGTATTCTAGTAACAGGTAAATGTAACATATTGGCAGGTAACGACACTCCATTATTCAGGGATATACTTGAACGACTGAAAAAAGACCACGATAAAACCGAATATTTTGCAATAAGGGATAAAGACGGCAGAAAACACCACGTGTTCTACACTTATGTAGGCGGCAAAACAGACTGGCTACTCATTAACATTTTGGACGATAGTGAGGTCTTCGGCAGACTACGCATAATGCGTATGATGCTGATGTTTCCTGTGATAATCGGTCTGCTCTTTGCATGGCTCATCGTATGGCGTAGTTCAAACAATCTGAAACGTCTGAATGAGGTTAATGCCGAAAAGGAACGCATAGACAGCGAGTTGCAAGTTGCAAGTCACATACAACAAAGCATGTTGCCTCATAGAGAGTTGAGCACTAAAAACCTAGAGCTAAAAGGTTTCTTGAAACCAGCCCGTGAGGTTGGCGGTGATTTATACGACTACTTCATACGTGATGGAAAGTTGTATTTCTGTATAGGCGATGTCAGTGGGAAAGGGGCTCCTTCTGCAATACTGATGGCAGTTATCCATACATTATTCCGTTCAGCATCAACACATGAGAGTAATCCATCCCGCATTATGCAGTCCATCAATCTTTTCGCTTGTCAGGAAAACGACTCTAACATGTTTGTCACAATGTTTATCGGTGTGCTTGATTTGCCAACAGGACATATGCGTTATTGCGATGCTGGACATGACGCACCATTTATCATTTCTCACACATCAACACATGCTGACACGCCCGCAGATGGTCAGTGGTCAATGATTAATGTCAACCCCAATCTTCCCATTGGTGTGTTTGATGACACAAAATATCAAGTTCAGGAAACAACATTGCAACCATATAGTACCCTTTTCCTTTATACAGACGGATTAACAGAGGCAAAAAACGCGAACCGCAAGCAGTTTGGTTTGAAGCGAATAGAGGATGTACTTACTACATGCACCAATAATGAACCAAAGGAGATTATTGAGAAAATAGTTAAAGCTGTAGATAATTTCGTAAAGGATGCCGAACAGAGTGATGACTTAACTATGTTGGCTATCAAATATACTCCCGTACAGTTTGAAAGCACTTGGGCCGATACATTAACCATAAAAAATGATGTACATGAAGTAAAACGTTTCAGCAACTTCATAAAAACGGCAACCGAAAACCTTAACATTGACACATCACTGGCTCGCCAGTTGCGTCTGGCAGTAGAGGAAGCTGTGGTCAACGTGATAGACTATGCATATCCGATAGATACCGAAGGTAACATTACTATTAACATGATGTTTGACGGCAATAGTCTTCGTTTCCAGATTATTGACTCAGGTGCAGCATTTGATCCTACTACGATACAGAAATCTGACACAACGCTCTCTGCAGAAGACCGCCAGATTGGCGGACTTGGCATTTTGCTGGTTCGGGAACTTATGGACAGTATCAACTATGAACGAACAGACGGAAAGAATATATTGACACTTATAAAGAATATAACAAATAATTAATTAAATCATAATAGTCATGAATGCAAAATTTGAAGAAATCGATGGCAAGTATATTGCTACATTACAAGGAGAAATGGACACAGCTGCTGCTATAGAAGTTGAGGAAGTATTGAAACCATTATATACAAGTAATGGTAAGGATGTAATCATCGACTGCAAAAATCTGGAATATATCGCTTCGAGTGGTTTACGTATATTGCTTGGCATTTTGAAAGGAGCAAAATCTACTGGCAGTAAGGTCATTTTACGAGATGTAAACGATGATATTAAAAGTGTATTTAAATTGACTGGATTCATCAGTATCTTCGAATTTGAATAAACACATAACAACATAAAAGAGTGGACAAGGAATTAAGAGAACATATTATAGCGATGGTTCATCGCGAGGTTGTACCAGCCATCGGTTGTACAGAACCGATGTGTGTGGCTTTGTGTACAGCAAAGGCAACAGAAAAACTGGGGTGTCGTCCAGAAAAGATTGAGGCATTGCTAAGTGCCAATATCTTGAAGAATGCAATGGGCGTAGGCATTCCAGGAACAGGTATGTTAGGTTTGCCCATTGCCATCGCCCTTGGCGCACTCATAGGTAAAAGTGCATACCAACTTGAAGTTATCAAGGATTTAACTCCAGAATCGCTTGAAGAAGGAAAAAAATATATTGCAGAAAATCGAATCTCCATTAAACAAAAAGAGAATATAAGCGAGAAGTTATACGTGGAGATTATCTGCACTGCTGGTGACAAGAAAACTTCTGCTGCTATTGCCGGTGGACATACAAAGTTTATAGATGATGAAGCATGCTTAATTAGTAAGACTAGTAGAATTAGTGAGACTAATGTGACTAGCGATGCAGATGTTCCCCTGAATCTTCGCTTGGTGTATGATTTTGCCACAACAGCTCCACTTGAAGATATTAACTTCATCATGGAAGCTCGCACCTATAATATGAATGCAGCTCGTGAAGCGTTGAAGGGTAACTATGGTCATAACCTTGGCAAGAGCATAGAACGTCCCTTGTCGAAAGGCATCTTTGGCGATAGCATCTATTGTCACATCATCTCACGAACAGCATCAGCATGTGATGCCCGCATGGGTGGTGCAATGATTCCCGTTATGTCAAACAGCGGCAGCGGTAATCAGGGCATATGTGCCACCAATCCGGTTTGTGTCTATGCCAAAGAAAATGAGAATACCGAAGAGGAGCTCATTCGAGCCCTGATGCTCAGTCACCTGACTGCCATATATATCAAGCAGTCATTGGGAAAACTTTCGGCACTATGCGGCTGTGTGGTAGCAAGCATTGGCAGCAGTTGTGGTATAACCTATCTTATGGGAGGCGATTATAATCGCATCTGCGCTTCGGTGAAGAATATGGTTGCCAACTTGACGGGTATGATATGCGATGGAGCTAAGCCTTCATGCTCGTTGAAGATCACATCTGGCGTTTCTACTGCACTATTGTCGGCATTGCTGGCTATGGAAGGCAAATGTGTCAGCTCGTCGGAAGGTATTGTTGATGACGATGTGGACAAGAGTATTCACAACTTAACAAGTATCGGTGCCGATGCCATGTGTAAAACTGATGACATGATACTCAACATCATGACGTCGAAGGATAATCCTCCAAAATAATCGAGTGAACATCCATTACAAAATGTAATTTACATACCTTGAAAAAACTTTTTAATAACTAATACGATATGAGTTCTTTTTCATCAAAGATCGGAGTTTTGTTAGCTGCAGCTGGTAGCGCAGTCGGATTGGGTAGTATCTGGAAATTCCCATATGTAGTAGGTGAGAACGGCGGTGGTGCGTTCATCATACTATATGTAGTTTGTTCATTGGTATTCGGTCTGCCTTTGGTAATGAACGATTTCCTGATAGGAAAGCTGTCGGGCAAGAGTGCCTACGGAGCCTTCCGCACCCTATCTGGTAATAACCGTTGGCAATGGCTATCATGGTTAATGATTATTACAGTAACACTGCTCACTAGTTTCTACTTCGTAGTGACCGGATGGTGTTTCTACTACATGGTCGAAGCTGCAATGAACACTTTTGCAGGCATGGATGCAGAAGCACTGACAAATTTCTTCCATACTTTTGAACACCAGCCTACAACGATGATAATCTATGCCTTCATTGCAATATTTCTGACAGCAGCAGTTTTGTGGTTTGACGTCAACAAAGGTATAGAACGTTTGAGCAAGATACTGATGCCTATGTTATTCCTGATGTTGATAGCAATGGCTTTTCATATGGCATTCCTTGACGGCGGTACTAAGGGGTTGCGGTTTTTGTTTGAACCAGACTTATCGAAACTTACACCGAAGGTAATTCTTGAGGCTATAGGATTGAGTTTCTTTACATTGTCTATAGGATTAGGTATTCTTATCACCTATGGAGGTTATATGCCAAAGGAACAGGATGAGTCAATGCTTTCTCAAGAGAAAAATGTGGTAAGTACGTCGGTACAGATGATAGTTCTGGTTCTATTCGTATCGTTATTATCAGGAATGATCGTATTTTCTGCGGTGTTTGCATATGGGTTTAGCCCGGCAGAGGGACCTCAGTTGACATTTGTCACGCTGCCCGATGTGTTCCAGCATATGTTCAGCCCTACCCTGACCAGCGTCTCGTTTTTTGCACTGATGTGTGTGGCAGCCATCACCTCAACCATCTCACTGATGGAGGTAATGGTGGCATTTATATGTGAAGCATCAGGGAAGACCAAGCAACCACTCAACAGACATCAAAGTGTGACTATTGTAGGCGTGATACAATTGATTACCAATTCACTATGCATTCTGTCAATGACAGGTAGTGTCAGTTGGCTTACGATAATGGACAAGAATTTGTTTGACGCAGCCAATAACCTGACCACCAACATTCTGATTCCTATTGGTGCAATGGGCACTTCCCTGTTCACGGGATGGTTCGTTCCCAAGGCAAGGTATCAAAGTTCACCACTGGTATCATTCATATATCTGATGATGCTGCGATGGATAGTTCCTATCGTCATTCTTATCATATTCCTTGAATCAATGAATGTTTTTTAGTACATTAACGAAACTTGAAGATTAAAATCAAAAAATATGAAAAATACAGCACCATTATCAAAAACACAGTATGGCATATATGTAGAGTGCGTCCAGCACTTAGGAGAATACTGTTATAATATAACCTATTTATATACGCTTGATGGCAGTTTGGATGAAGAAAAGCTTAAAGAAGCGATAGAGTCTGTTGTAGCCGCACATCCTACGTTGTTTACACGCATTGAACTGAACGAACAAGGCGAACCAATGCAAAGCATCGATGACAGTGAGACGTTCTCTCTGGAGGTGGAGCACATCACCGATATAGAAGAGGAAAAGAAGGGGATGGTGAAAGCATTTGACATATATAACGACAGGCTGTTCCGCATTCGTCTTCTGAAGGACAGCAAGTGTCTTTATCTCCTTGTTGATATTCACCATATTATTGGCGACGGCACGACAATGAAGGTAATACTCAACGACATTGATGTTGCCTATAGTGGTAAGACTTTGGAAGCAGAGGGAAAGACGCAAGCAGACATTGTACGTGAGGAGTATGAAATGCGTCAAACACCAGCCTTCGAGGAAGATAAGCAGTGGTATGCTCAGAACTTCGACTGCAGCGACACCTTTAGCCAACTAATACCCGACTTGGAAGGGACGGAGTCGGAAATAGGCGCTTTTAAGCGAAAAATGAGTGTTAGGCTTGAGGATATTGATGCCTTCTGCAAGACACATGGCGTTTTCAAAAGCACTTTCTTTACCGGCGCATATAGCTATCTGTTGGCAAAATACAACAACGACCAAGAGGTACTGTTCAATACAGTATATAGCGGTCGTACAGACAAACAACTGGCACGTACTGTTGCCATGTTGGTAAAGACAGTACCTGTATATGCGAAATTCACCAACGATACTACGGTACTCAATTTCCTGAAGTCGGGGGAGGAACAGATGAAGGGGTGTCGGGAACATGAAACCTATTCATATGTCGATGTGGTAAGTGATCTGAAGTTGCAAGTTGATTCATTCTTCGCTTGGCACGGAACGGTATGGGACAATGTTGAGATAGGCGGCAGTCCGACAAATGCTATCAAATTAGACCATACAACGTTGGAAGTTCCGCTATACGTGAATGCTGCAATTATAGATGGTAATTGTTATTTGAATGCAGAGTACAAGACCGATGTCTATTCCGAGCAGATGATAAGTCAGTTCTTAGAGAGCTATGAAGCTGTAGTAGAGGGCTTCCTCAGTGAGGAATATCTGCGTGATATTAACATTGCTACAAAAGCACAGGTTGAGTTGCTTGACACTTTCAATCAGAACGATGTGACTTACGACGATTCCCAGACCATCGTCTCTATATTTTGTAAACAGGCTAAGGCAACACCCGATAATATTGCAGTTGTCTTCAAAGATAAGAAATACACTTATAAGGAGGTGGACGAGATATCCGACAGAATTGCAGGATATATAGTTGAAAGTTTAAAGTTAAGAGATAAGAGTGAAGAGTTAAACTGTCAACTGTCAACTGTCAACTGTCAACTGTCAACTCAGGAGCCTGTCGTCTCTATCCTAATTCCGCGTAGCGAGTGGATGGCTATTGCTTCTTTGGGTGTTCTGAAGGCCGGATGTGCTTACCAGCCACTCGATCCAAGTTATCCGAAGGAGCGCCTGAACTTCATGATGCAGGATGCTTCGGCAAAGTTACTTATTGCAGACGAGAAACTGCGAGGTGTTGTAGATGAATATCAGGGTGAGGTTCTTTTGACAAAGGATATTGAGAAACTTCCTGCCCTTACTGAGGAACAAAACTCTCAACTCTCAACTCTCAACTCTCAACTAAAGCCCGACAGGCTTTTCATCCTGCTATACACCTCTGGTTCTACTGGTGTGCCAAAGGGTTGTCAGTTGGAGCATGGTAACCTCGTAAGTTTCTGCCATTGGTATCAGCGTTATTACGACCTTAAACCAGAGCATAATGTTGCTGCATACGCCAGCTATGGTTTCGATGCTTGCATGATGGATATGTATCCAGCACTGACTTGCGGCGCTTCGGTATATATTATTCCAGAGGAACTACGTTTGGACCTTATCGCTCTGAACGAATACTTTGAGCAAAACAACATCACGCATTCGTTCATGACGACTCAGGTGGGTTATCAGTTTGCAACAAGCATAGAGAATCATTCGTTAAAGCATCTCTCTGTTGGTGGTGAGAAACTGGCTACTTTGACTCCGCCAACGAATTATCAGTTCCATAACGGTTATGGTCCTACCGAGTGTACTATCTTTACGACGACATATCCTGTTGAGAAGAAACAGAAAGAGATACCTATCGGCAAGCCGACCGACAATACACATCTATACATTGTAGATTCACATGGTCATCGTATGCCTGTAGGTGCTGCAGGAGAATTATGGATTAGTGGTCCGCAGGTGGGGCGTGGTTATCTGAACCGTCCGGAAAAGACAGCAGAGGTGTATATTAATAATCCATTCTCGGATGATGAAAAATACGTTCATGTTTATCGTTCCGGTGATGTTGTGCGCTATCTGCCTGACGGCAATATCCAGTTTGTGGGCCGTCGTGATGGTCAGGTGAAGATTCGCGGTTTCCGCATAGAACTGAAGGAGGTTGAGGCTGTCATTCGCGAGTTCCCTGGCATCAAGGATGCAACTGTGCAGGCTTTCGACGAAGAGGGTGGCGGAAAATTCATTGCTGCATACATCGTTAGTGATCAGGAGATAGATATTGAGGCGTTGAACGACTTCATCCTCGACCAAAAACCGCCATATATGGTGCCTGCCGTCACGATGCAAATTGACGCCATTCCGCTGAACCAGAACCAGAAGGTGAACAAAAAAGCACTGCCGAAGCCTGAGAAGAAGTCTGATGGAAGAGGGGAGAACTCTGAGTCTGCGGCTCCTCTCAACATTTTGGAGCAGGAGATACATCATATCATTGCTGAGATTATCAATACCGAGGATTTTGGTGTTACTACCATACTGGGTTATGTGGGTCTGACATCTATTATGTCCATTAAACTCGCCATACAGATAAACAAGCGCTTCGGCGTAACGCTTGATTCGAAGGCTTTGGCTAAGACAGGTAGTGTGCAGAGCATTGAGAACGAGATTCTGAAGGTAATGATGAGCGGAGGTGGAGCTGCCAATAAGGAAGTTGATGAGGTGAAGCATGCGGATATGAGCAACATCCCGCTGTCATACGCACAGATGGGTGTCTATGTGGATTGCATGAAGCAACCGACTTCTACGGTGTACAATATTCCGGCGGCAATACGTTTCCCGAAGGGAACTGATGTGCAGTTGTTCAGCAAGTCGGTAGAAACTATTATTAAAGCTCACCCGCAGTTCCATGTGCATTTCGATAGCCAGGGAGGTGATATTATACAAATTATTGATGAAAACCAACCTGTTGTCATTGCACAAAGCAAGTTAGACGAAGCAGAGATAAAGAAATATATGGTTGAGTTCGTCAAGCCATTTAATCTGAGACAAGGACCTTTGTATCGCATGGAGATTGTCAGCACCGAGGAATATGTTTATCTCTTGGCGGATGTGCATCACCTGATATTTGACGGTGCTTCGTTCAACCTGTTCTTGGACCAGTTGTGTGATTTGATGAATGGTAAAGATATAGAGCCTGAGAGGTTTACCTATGCTGACTTCGTGGCTGCACAGAAAGAAGCAGAGAATAGTGAGGAATATGCAGAAGCACGTGATTTCTTCCAGGAGCGACTGGGTAAGATTGAAGGTGTTACGGAAGTTCCTGCAGACCTTACCAATCCTCTGGAACAAGGTGTTGTGGAAACCTTATACTGTCCACTAAACTTCGATGAAATAGACAGCTTCTGTCGTCAGCGCAATATCTCTCCAGCACATCATATCCTTGCTGCCACTTTCTATGCGTTGTCACGATTCACTAACAATGAGCAGTTGTGCATAACCACAATCAGTAACGGACGTTCCGACTTGCGCATCAGCAACACTGTCGGCATGTTTGTCAACACGTTGGCATTGAGTGCTTTCATTGAGGAACAAAGCGTGATGGATTTCATTAATGAAACCAGCAAAAACTTCGATGAGACATTGCGCCACGAGAGTTATCCTTTCGCTCGCATCGCCTCCGACTACGATCTCTCGGCAGAGATAATGTTCGCCTACCAGATGGGGGTATTAGAGGGACATGAGTACAAGGGGCAACCGGTGACTATGGAGTTGTTTGAGTCGGATGCGCCAAAATTCCGAATCGCTTTTTATATCCAGAATAATCCTGAAGGTAGGCCGAGCATCTGCTTGCAATACGACAACGGACGCTACAGTCAGGAACTGATGCAGAGTCTGGCACAGTCAATCAGTAATGCTGCAAATGCTTTCATCGCCAATCCTGATGCTAAACTTAAGAGTGTTTCGCTGCTTGATGATAAGCAGACGACCCTGCTCGACAGTTTCAACAATACTGATGTGCCATACGACAATACCCAGACTGTCATCTCGCTGTTCCGCAAGCAGGTGGAGAGTGTGCCAGACAATATTGCTGTGATTTATCACGATGTGCGACTGACCTATAAGCAAGTGGATGAGATGTCAGACCGCATTGCTGCATACCTTATCAGAAAGGAACTTAAGAGCGAAGATATTGTTTCTATCATCATTCCTCGTAGTGAGTGGATGGTTATTGCCTCTTTGGGCGTACTGAAGGCAGGTTGCGCTTATCAGCCACTCGATCCAAGCTATCCGAAGGAGCGCCTGAACTTCATGATGCAGGATGCTTCGGCAAAGTTACTTATTGCAGATGAGGAATTGCGAGATGTTGTAGATGAATATCAGGGTGAGGTTCTTTTGACAAAGGATATCGAAAAACTTCCTGCTCTTACAGAGGAAGGCAAATCTCAATTGTCAATTGTCAATTGTCAATTAAAGCCCAACAGGCTTTTCATCCTGCTCTACACCTCTGGTTCTACTGGTGTGCCAAAGGGTTGTCAGTTGGAGCACGGTAACCTTGTTTGTTTCTGCCATTGGTATCAGCGTTACTACGACCTCAAACCTGGCGACAAGGTTGCTGCATATGCCAGCTATGGTTTCGATGCCTGCATGATGGATATGTATCCTGCCCTTACCACAGGTGCTACTGTAGTGATTGTTGGAGAGGACATTCGTCTGAACCTTCCTGACTTAAATGCTTATTTCGATGAAGAAGGTGTAACCCATTCTTTCATGACGACACAGGTAGGATGCCAGTTTGCGATGAACTGCGATAATCATTCGCTGCGCCACCTCTCTGTCGGAGGCGAAAAGATTCTGCCGCTTACCCCGCCAAAAGGTTATAAGCTTCATAATGGTTATGGACCTACCGAGTGTACTATCTTTACGACCACCTATCAACAGACGGAGTTTGAGCAGAATGCTCCTATCGGCAAACCGCTGGACAACTTGCAACTCTTTATTGTAGATAAGGACATGAACCGTCTTCCATTGGGAGCTGCCGGAGAAATGTTGGTGGCAGGCCCGCAGGTAAGCCGAGGCTACCTGAACCTGCCTGAGAAGACAGCCGAGACCTACATACAATGGAATGGCAAGCGCTGCTACCGCACAGGTGATGTGGTGCGCTATCTGGCTGACGGAAATATCCAGTTTGTAGGACGTCGAGATGGTCAGGTGAAGATTCGTGGTTTCCGAATCGAGCTGAAAGAGGTGGAATCTGTGATTCGCGAATTCCCAGGCATAAAGGATGCTACTGTTCAGGCATTTGACTATGAGAATGGCGGTAAGTTCATTGCAGCTTATATCGTTAGCGATGAGCAGATAGACATAAAAGAATTGAACGATTTCATTGGTAAGCAGAAACCTTCATATATGATTCCTGCTGCCACGATGCAGATTGATAGCATTCCGCTGAACCAGAACCAGAAAGTGAATAAGAAGGCGCTGCCTGCTCCTGTTGTTCAGGCTGTAGATCACAAGTATGTGGAGCCAGCAAACGATACAGAGAAACTCTTCTGCAGTATTTTCGGCGAAGTATTGTCTATGGACAAGATTGGTGCTACCGACAACTTCTTCGAACTTGGTGGAACATCACTCATGGTAACGAAGGTTATCATCGAGGCCGACAAGGCTGGTCACCATGTAGCTTATGGTGATGTCTTCACACATGCCACACCACGTTTGTTGGCGCAGCTTGTGACAGGTGATACTCCTGTAGAGAACGATGATGACGAAGTAACTAATTTCGATTACTCAGGCATCAATGCCATCTTGCAACAAAACAATGCGGAATCATTCCGTAAGGGTGAACTGCAAAAGTTAGGCAATGTGCTTCTTACTGGTGCTACCGGTTATCTGGGTATCCACGTTTTGCGCGAACTCATCGATTCTGATGCTCCTACAATCACATGTCTTGTGCGTGCTCAAGATCAGCCTGCAGCAGAAAGGCGATTGAAGAATTTACTGTTCTACTATTTCGAAACATCATTCAAGGAACTTTTCGGCACACGTCTCTTCGTCATCAATGGCGATGTGACACAAGATATGACAAAGGTGGTTGGTGATTCCATCGCCAACATCAACACCGTCTTCAACTGTGCTGCCAATGTAAAACACTTCTCTAAGACTTCAGACATTGAAGATGTAAATATTGGCGGAGCACAGCGTTGTGTGGAGTTCTGTCTGCAGACTGGTGCCAAACTAGTACATATATCTACTACTTCCGTTGGTGAGATGTGGGTAATACGCAATAATGGCGAAGAGATACCTAAACTTGACGAGCGCAAGTTCTGGTTTGGACAGTTCCTGGATAACCGTTATATCCACTCTAAGTTCCTCGCTGAACGAATAGTTCTCGATGCTGTTGCCCATCACGGTCTTAGCGGTAAGGTGATGCGTGTGGGCAATCTGGCACCACGAAGCTATGATGGTGAGTTCCAAGTCAACTTCAACAGCAACAGTTATATGGGACGACTCAAGGTTTTCTCTACACTTGGTTGTTGTCCTTACGACAGTTATGACGAAAGCATTGAGATGTCGCCTATCAACGAGACGGCAAAGGCTGTGGTTCTCCTTGCATCTACACCAAAGGAGTGTACAGTCTTCCAGCCGTTCAATAACCACACGGAACTCCTTGGCGACATTCTTCAACTTTTGAGCAAAGTGGAAAGAAATATAAACTTTGTAGAAAATGAAGAATTCGAGAAGGCTCTTGCTGAAGCCGGTCAAGACCAAGAGAAGGCAAAATTGCTCTCTGCAATGATGGCTTATCAGGATATGGCTCACGGACAGAAGGCTGTCTTCATAAATCGTGATAACCGATACACCTGCTCTGTTCTGCATCGTCTCGGATTCCATTGGAGCGACACAGCTTGGGATTATGTAGAGCGAATGCTCACAGCTATCAGCGGCTTTGGATACTTCGAATAAAGCTAACTAAAAAGTCAAGGGTCGGGAGATTTCCCGACCCTTGATTATAACTGCTAACTGCAAAATTAAATATAGTATTCTACGAAGTTCACTACCCCATTCTTTATAGCCCATTTCGTGGCTTCATAGGTAGTGTTCACATTTAGTTTTCTGAAGATATTCTTCTTGTGGGTAATGATGGTATGATTGCTTGAGCAGCGTTCGTTAGCTATCTCCTTAACTGTTTTGCCTGCAGCAATGAGTTTCAGGATTTCTGTCTCGGTATGAGTCAGTTTATCCTGTTTATCGGCTTCTGCCTGCGAAGTAAGCAGGATATTGGTTATCTGATGTCCCAAATAGCGTTCGCCTCTAACGGCACATTGCACAGCTGTCTGTATTTCCTGTGCGCTACTGTCTTTCAGCACCATACTGAACGAAGGTTCTACGCTGAGTCGCCTAATAAGACCTTCTGTCAGGTTGTCGGAAAACATTATCCAATGCACATGACTGAAACGCGAACTCATATTCAGGAGTTCGTCAGCATTGTGCATATCAAACAGGGTTAAGTCGATGATTACAACTGCTTGCTCTTCTTTTTGCAACCAAGACATCAAATCCTTGTGAGTTCGCACATCGGCAATCTCATCGTATTGAGACTTGTCGAGAGCCATTCTCACAATATAATGCATACCCAAACGGGTTATGTCCTGATTGTCAGCCAGTAATATATTCATTTCCAACTCCAATTGGTCGGGATGAGGCGACTCGAACGCCCGACCCCTACGTCCCGAACGTAGTGCGCTACCAACTGCGCTACATCCCGTAAATAAAAGAAAAAAGTCGGGATGACCAGACTCGAACTGGCGACCACACGCCCCCCAGACGTGTACGCTAACCAACTGCGCTACATCCCGTGTTTCCGAAAAAACTGTGCGAAGGTACGCAAATAAATGCTAATGGAGAAACGAAACTCACTTTTTTTTCAGATAGTTTGCAAAGATGCGGGCAGCACTTTCCACCTTTGCCACACAGGGACGAGTCTTGTAGTACTCAGCCGTGCGGGCAGAAGCCACATAACTCGATTTGGCTTTCTCAAAACCCTTCAAGCCAAGTATCTCGGCACAGATGAGGCTGCCGTTTTCTGCTTCCGACTCAGCCAACAGCTGCTGAACCACCTTGTAGCAGGCGGATTTACCTTCGCGGTCACTACCTTCCGTCTGTCCGCAATCGAGTCCAACCAGCATTACGATGCCGGAAACAGCTCCGCACATCATCCTTAGGCGGCCTACTCCACCACCAAAGCCGGCAGCAATCCGCTTTGCCATCACTTCGTCAAGTCCGTATATATCAGCAAAAGCAGCTACCACACTCTGGCAACAACCATAACCCTGCATAAAGAGTTCTACTGCTCTGCCTACCCTTTCGTCAATTTCCTGGTCTGTCATATCTACACATTATATATTATTAAGCATCGAAACCTTCTGGGCGAAACTGTTTTTGTTCCTCGCTCCACACATATCCTTCTGCTTCAAGCTTGCTCTTAATCTCTTCTGGTTCCCGGTCAAAAGAGTAGCAAAGCGACTCGAGCGAATCATACTCCTCGTCACGAAGCAACATATTGATGGCTGACACCAGCATCATCGGGTCGTTTGGTAAGTAATCCATTGTTTTAAATTTCGAATTATGATTTTCGATACAAAATTACTAAAAAACTTCCAATTCTAATAATTCTGAAATGAATCTGTGCGATAATGGCAAATATAACTTGAATATTGACTAATTTTGCAACCACAACCGAAGGTATGATAACAAGATACAGCATAGAGACAGCCTATAGTTTCCTACATCAGAAACGCAACGTTTATATACATTCTTCTCTCGACTGGCAGAAGGATGACATAGAATATGCCATCGGTTCCTATGTTGATGAAATGAGCCCAGAACTGTACGACAGTCTTTCCGATGGAAGGACCGATTTCCTACGCGACCACAAAAGATTTCGGGAAGACATAACCAAAGCTGTGGAACAATTAGAAAACATGCTTAAGAGTCTTTGAAAGTCCGTAACCAACGGACTCAGAGTCCGTAACTAGCGGACTGGCAGTCCGTAGGGGACGTACTGACAGTCCGCAGCGCTTCGGACTGAACTTACCGCGAAATATTTGGATTTTAGCCCCACTTTATTTATCTTTGCAACAAAAAGCAAAGAAATTATGACTGAAAAAGAAACGTTTGCAAATAAAGCCTCGGATGGTTACACAGTTTGTTACGGAGAAAACTGTCCGAAGAAAGCACAATGTCTGCGATGGTTGGTAGGACAGCGAATGCCTGCCACCAAGAATTTTATCACCAATGTCAACCTTCAGAGTAAGGATGTGGCAACGGATAAATGTCCTCACTTCCGCAACCGCAAAAAAGTGAAGATAGCAATAGGAATGACACACATCTTCAATGGAGACATGCCCGCCAAAGTAGAACCTTCTGTACGTCAGCGTATTATCAGCAAGCATTGTCGAACCTACTACTTCGAGTATCGTAACGGCTCACGTCCCATCATGCCAGATGTACAAGAGGAAATTCGCAGCATCTTCCGCGAAGCCGGATGGAACAAGCCCGTGGAGTTCGACAGATATATAGAGGATTATGAGTGGTAGATTCTGCGCATATTTGAAACTCCAGAATCCTACACCAGTTTCATTTAAAACTTTGATACATATGAAGACCACACAATTGAGCTTTGTTTTATGCTTGCTGACACTTAGCACACATGCACAACAATTCCGTCAGGAATTCGGAAACCCACGTAAACCATTCGTTGAATCCATTGCTGTACCAAATCATCCGGACAGCCACTACAGTATAGGGCAGAGTGCCACTCTCCGCATTACGGCACGCGAAGGAGGAGTACCGCTTGAAGGGCGCAAAATCTATTATAAAGTAGGAACAGAAATGATGCTGCCCGAAGAAAAAGACTCTACTACCTTCATTGGGGGCGAAGTCATCATACCTATGGGAACAATGCTGACCCCTGGGTTTCTTGCCTGCCAATATGAGTTTCAGGCTGGAGGACAAAAACAGAGCGACTTAGTCAAGGTAGCCTTCAATCCTGAAGACATCAGTTCGTTTGCCACCCTGCCCAAAGACTTCAAGCAGTTCTGGCAGAAAGCTTTTGACGAAGCGCGCAAGGTGGATATGCAACCAGAAATCTATCCTGTTCCAGAAGCCTCAAACAAAGAATTTGAGACACGACTCATACGCCTGCATGTAGGCAAACAGAAATGGATGTATGGTTATCTGACTATGCCATGTGACGGCAAACAGCATCCTGTACTGCTCACGCCTCCCGGAGCTGGCAGTTCAAAGATTTACCCCGACGACTATTTCCCTCGTCATGGTTTCATCTACATGAAGATAGAAATACACGACAACGACCCTCGCCTGCCCGACGCTGAATACAACAACATGCGACATCAGAAGTGCGACGGCTACATGCGCAAAGGAATGGAATCGAAAGACACATATTATTATAAAGATGTATATGTAGGTTGTGCCCGTGCCATAGACTACCTGTGCAGTTTGCCCGAATGGGATGGACGAAACGTCATCGTTAGCGGAGGCAGTCAGGGCGGAGCTCTCTCTATAGTTACGGCAGCCCTAAACAGCAAAGTGACTCTTTGTGCACCTTTCTACCCTGCCCTCTGCGACCTGACCGGATTTCTGCATCAGCGAGCAGGCGGCTGGCCAAAGTTCTTCACCAGCTTCTACAGCGACAGCAAGGTAATCATACCGGAAGAGAAGGCTGTGGCTACTCTTCAGTACTTTGATGTAGTCAACTTTGCACGCCAGCTCATCGTTCCGACCTTTATGAGTTGGGGCTATAGCGATGATACCTGTTCGCCTTCATCAGTCTGGGCTGCATGGAACGAGATTCAGGCTCCAAAACAATGTGACATCACCCCCACCAGTGCCCATTGGCGTTTTCAGAGTAGTCAAGAGAAATGCCTCGAATGGATAAAACAGCATCTGAAGTAATCATACGGAGGAAGTAATGAAGAACGACCTTGAACATAGAGGGCTATTGATACAGTAATAAAAGCTAATTAAAAGCGCTATAAAAATACAGGAATACTAGACATGACAAAAGAAACGAATATACAACCTATGCAGCCAGATTTCGAACAGATTCGGAAGACTGCTGAAGATGGAAGGGAGTACTGGAGTGCTCGAGAGCTGGCAACTGCTATCGGCTATAATGACTATCGGAACTTTAAAGGTCTAATAGAGAAGGCACAGAAATTGTGTGCCCAGAACAATGCCAAAGTTGAAGACCATTTCGTTGAAACCACCGAAATGGTTGAGCTTGGATCTGGAGCCAACCGTTCCGTTCCATCATACAGGCTGACACGTTATGCTTGTTTGTTAATAGCGATGTGTGCCAACGCTAAGAAGAGTCAGGCGTTGTCAGCCTTGCAGTATTTCTCTGGGAAGCAAGAAACATCAAAAGGCGTTGAATTATACACCGATACAGACTTAATCTTCTTCTCTGACCCAGAAGGGAATCTTCGTGTACAGCTCTTCTTCGACGGTGAAACAGTGTGGACTACACAGAAGCGAATTGCCGAGATTTTCCAAGTGGATGTGCGAACCGTGAGCTACCATATCGGAAAGATTTTTGATACAGGAGAGTTGAATAAGTACTCAGTTGTCCGAAAAGATTGGATAACTGCTGCTGATGGAAAACCGTACGAAACTATGCTCTATAATCTTGATGTCATTATAGCCGTTGGTTATCGTGTGAATAGTTATAAGGCTACCCGTTTCAGGCAGTGGGCCACAAACACGCTGAGCCAATATGTGAAGAACGGATATGTGCTGGATAGTGACCGCTTTATTCACGGAAATCAGTTGACCGACATCAAGTTTGAACAACTTTTGGAACGAATACGCGAGATTCGTGCATCAGAGCGTATGGCCTACCAAAAAATAACGGATATCTATGCCACAGCATGCGACTACCAGAGGGATGCTGTGGAAACTCGCGAATTCTATGCCAAAGTGCAGAATAAACTGCACTGGGCCATCGTGGGTCAGACTGCAGCTGAAATCATCTATTATAATGTGGATGCCACTAAACTGCACATGGGACTGACGACGTGGGCTCAGGCTCCTGACGGAAAAATCATGAAATCGGATGTAGCGATTGCCAAGAATTATCTGTCTGAGGAACATA
>JAEEGJ010005961.1_pt1 | contig 37309 bp, 28 predicted proteins | sample 8958761 | NCBI WGS metagenome assembly JAEEGJ01 (sample SAMN16246546, study PRJNA631951) | gut metagenome | biome: gut microbiome; feature: rumen; material: RS-attached | host: Bos | place: Iran: Karaj | collected 2018-10
AGTCACAAGACGGCAGACAAAAGTGAGAGTTCCGGAAGAAAGATCTGTGTAGTAGCAGTCATTAATGAAAACCGGATTCGCTTTTGAGAACAAATTATTTCTCAAGGTCATCTGTTGGCCACCGGTATGAAGAGCAGAATCCGCAGAGTGCAGCAGGGGTGAGTAATACTTGGAGATTCTGCCACCAACCTGAAGTATCATGTCATCTCTCAGGCCTTCATCTTTATTGTCCGTGAATGAAAGGAATGTCTGGTACTTTATAACAAGTTGCTGTTCATCTAGTTTTGTATAAGTGTAGCCAGGGTCGTCCAAAGATCTCATTCCATCAGCAAATATCACTGATTTGCCAAAATCTGACTCGGTTTTTATCATGAAGTTTTGCGCATGCGATGGAATATAGACAAGAGTCAGGATTGTTGTAAGATAAAAAAGTCTTAAATAGTTCATCGTATGGGAGAGTTGTATGCTATCAAATACTCATAGTTTCCTATATGTTCATAGGAATAAATAATATTCTCGTCTTCCGAGAAGGATAAATCTAATATCTCGCCCTTCACATTAAAACCGCCCAAGAGATTTCCGTCCCAGTCTAGAACCACGATAGAGTGGTTCCCGTCGTCGTCAACGTATCCAGCGATAAAAGAGTCCTTACCTGCACATGCGCTTGAGAAGCAAGGAACAGGAGGGAATTTATAAGCGTAAATAGTTATTCCATTATTATCAATGGTTCCAATTCCTTGTTTTTTTTCGTGATAGAAGGTAATAAGGGTCTCTTTTCGTCCTTTATTGTCAAGTAATTCAATTGTATTGTCGTTTGAAGGGATGTAGGCGATTTTTGACAGGTCTTCTTTTCTTATCAAGGTTCCATGTACAACATTGGTGGAATTAAATCGATAGTTTTTCTTTTCTTTATAATTCCATTTCCTATTGCTAAATAAAACTCTGGGGATACCATCTACGAAGGAATAATCATTTAGAAACACCAGCCGTTCTCCCCAAGGGAGAATTCTGGAAGAGTTGATATCTGAAGGCCTGTTCACGGGGACATATTCTATGTTCTCCGAAGCCTCGGCTATGTTTATAACAACAGTTTTCTGGCTTAAGATGTCGTGAAGAGTAAGATAATCCTGACTAAAAGTGGCAAAAGGCATCAACGGAAGATCGTCACCGGCATCATAAGAATATAGTTTCGAATCTCCGTCCATGTTCCAGATCTCAAACTTAAGAGGGCGAGTGGTCTCTTTATAATAAAGTTTGCAGAGGTTGTTTCCGGAGATGTGCGTTATCATATTTAAATTACCTTCTTCTTTACATAAAGTGTCGGATGTGGCCGGTATTTTTAGGGAGGAAAGCTCGTTTTGTCCGACAATGATTTCTTTGACGGCATGTTTGCCGACCTGCACATTTGAACAGGACGGCAAACACGGAAGCCCCATAGATGCTATTGTGACGAGCAAAAATGAGAAGTGTTTCTTTTTCATCTTGAAGTTTTTTTGATTTAATTGCAAAGGTCGGGGAATCGGGCGGTTCAAACAAATTTTAGGCGTTACAATTGTTTTTGTAACGCCTTGATATGTTGTGGGTTGCGTAACAGGGGCACGTTACATGGCTGGTTATTTGGAGAAATAATCAAGAATCGAGTCCCTATCCTGGTCTTCCGGGAGACCCTTTACTCGATCTTTTAGGCGGCTCTTTCTGGTCCGGACTGTCCCCGGAGCGAGTCCTGTCATGAAACCGATCTCTTTGGCGGTCAGTCCGGCAAAGACTCCTGACAAGATTTGGTAATCGCTCTCATCCAAAGATTCTCCAAACGCTTTTCGGACTTTTGACATGATTCCGTCCTTTGCGGCATCCAAAGTCTTCTCAAGACCTTCCTGAATGGGTACCCTGTTGTGCAGCCTGTCCATGGTCAGTCTTATAGAGTCAATCTTGCCCTGTAATTCCTCGAGTTTATCAGGATAAAAGTCTGTGTTTTCTTTTCGACCTAAAGACTGACTTTCATCCGTCAATTTGCGGATTGTCTCAATATTCTGTTTAAGGATGGTGTCTAAAGTCGCGGATATCGCATCTGATTTTTTGTCGAGAGACTTGAGTTCTTCCTGCATTTGTCCAATTGTCCCGGTTTTCTTATCCAGATCTATGCGAAGTTGTTGTATTAAGCGCCGTTTTAACGTTGAATAAATCAGAACACCCAGGCCCCCTAAGATAAAGATAGCGAGTATACTCGCCAGCCATACTCTTCTTTCGTGTACGCGCTTTTGTTCATCATTCACAACAATGCTGACGATATGGTTCCCAGGAGCCGCGGCCATGACAGTATGTATAGAGTCCCCTTTGATGGTCAGCACAGAATCGGAATAGTATAATGTCCTGTAATCCTGCCTCCACTTGCCTGATTTCCGAGGATATGATGATACTGTCGGAGCACATAGGGCTCCGACAGCTATCACCAGCAATGTGATAATTAGTTTAATTCTCGAAGTCATTCTGAACGTGATAAAGATCCTTCGCTTCGCTCAGGATGACAAAGGTCAGTCGTTATTCAGCTGCGTGATGTCGACTTTGTAGCGTTCGGAGTCTCCGATGAGCCACTCTGAGTAGTAGTCGGCCATTCTCCAGAAGAAATATTCGTTCATGTCACCGAAACCGTGCCTCTGGCCCGGAAGGATCAGCATGTCAAAACGCTTGTTGGCCCTGATGAGGGCATCAACTACCCTGATCGTGTTGCCGGGATGGACATTGTTGTCGACATCGCCGTGGACCAGCATCAGGTGGCCCTTGAGGTTCTTCGCCAGCTCCTGGTTGGTGTCGATGTGGTATACGAAGGTGGTGTCACCCTTGTCAACTCTCTCCAGGATTCCGTGGTGCTGCTCGCTCCACCAGCGGTTGTAGATGCTGTTGTCGTGGTTACCGGCGCAGGAAACGGCCGCCTTGAAGAAGTCGGGATATTTAAGGATAGCGGCGGTGCTCATGAATCCGCCACCAGAGTGGCCGTGTATACCGACCCTGTCAAGATCGACGAAGGGGAAACGGGCGCCGATCTGCTGGATGGCATATTTCTGATCCTCAAGACCATAATCACGGAGGTTGCCGTAGCCATAGTTGTGGTACCACTTCGAGCGGTTGGGGTGACCGCCGCGGTTACCCACGGTGATTACGATGATTCCGAGCTGCGCTAACCTGTCAACCCTGGTGAAGCCCTTGCTCCAGGAGATGTTATTGGCCTCGACCTGCGGGCCGGGATAGACATAGTCGCAAATCGGATAGACCTTGGTGGAGTCGAAGTCAAATGGCTTGTACATAGCACCATAGAGGTCGGTCACACCGTCAGCTGCCTTGACCTTGAAACGCTCCGGGAACTTGTAGCCGGCTTCGAGCAGGAGGCTGAGGTCAGCGGTCTCCAGGTCGAGTATCTTCCGGCCGGTAGCCCCATAGAGAGCCACGCCGGGAGTGTAGTCAACCCTTGAGTAGTTGGCCACGAAATACTTGGCGTCGTCACTTGCTGTCGAGAGGACATCCATGTCGTCCATGTCGAGTTTCTGGAGAGCGCCACCGGTGAGAGGCACCCTATAGGTGTGCATCTGGTAAGGGTTCTCATCCTTCTGCACGCCGCAGGCGCTAAACAGGACATAGCCTTCCTTCTCATTGACACCCATCACGTTATCGACGTGGAAGGCCCCATCGGTGATCTTCCTGATGAGCTTGCCGTCCTTGTCGTAGAGATAGAGGTTGGCCCAACCGTTACGCTCGGACCACCAGATCAGCTGCTTCCCGTCTTTGATGAAGAACGGGGTCTTTGTCTCGATGTAGGTGTTGGAACGCTCCGGAATGATGACCTTTGTGGAGTCGGAATCCACTCCCACCCAACAGAGATCGGCTCTCTTGAGGTCACGGCTACGGCGAAGGATGTAGAATCCGTCTTTGTCGCCGAGCCACTTGCTCGTGACATAATCCTCGTAGTTGTCCTTGGCGAACCTGCGGGCCCTCAGGATACTGAAGTCCTGATCCTTGAAAGCGTTGATTTTGATTGGCTTGCATGTGGCGTCAGTACCGTTCACCGTATATAAGTACAGATATTCCTTAGGGCTGGGCTCACCGGGCATCTGGTACTTGTAAGTCTCGAGCCTGGGACGCTTTCCGGCCACGGAATTGATGACCCAGAGGTCTTTGATTTCCCTGTCGTCAGACCTGCTCACCGCGAAATGCTTGGAGTCGGGCGACCAGAGGATTCCTGCGTTTGTGCGGCGTGTGGTGTCAGTGTCGTCTCCACCGGAAAAGCTGTAACCGTAGCCGAAATCCTTGACTCCGTCCTTGGTCAACTGGAACTCGACAATCGTGCTGTCCTTGGGATCCTTGGCGGCCTTCCTCAAGTTGGTCGAGTCCATGATCCAGAGATTGTTGTTCTTAGCGAACACACCGAGAGTCCCGTCAGGGGAAATAGTCGCCCACATCGGATACTTTTGGTTCTCATTCTCCTTCTCTTTTTCCTCGGTAACGTTCTTAAGAGTGCCGGTGGCGAAGTCATATTCGAAATGGAATAACATTTTCTCGGATCCTCCGGGCATCCCGGGGCCACCAGGTCCTCCAAACCCACCGAAACCGCCACCTCTACCGCCTCTTCTCGCGTTGTTGGCCTTGGTCGTGTCAGGCTTCGCCGGCTTATCCTGAGTGCTGCGGATGTCGAAGGTGAAGACCTTGTCGTCCTTGAGCTTCAAGCTGGTGATAGGAATATGCTGGGCGTCGAATGGATCTTTCACAATCTCAGTTAGTTCCATAGCCAGTCTCTCAAGGTCGAAGACCTCGGTCTTGGTTCCTTTCACAGGGTCGACAATGTAGTAGTTCGTCCCCTTTGGCGACTGCCATTCGTACCAGAACCTGTCGCCTTCCTTGAACCAGCGAGGAGTTACCCTGGTGGAGAATACCATCTGGTTCACCCTCTTGGCCGAGAATCGTTCGGCTAGGGCATAGTTCGCCTTAGTCACTTTTTCCTGTCCGGAGGCGGTTAGGCAAAACAGTGCCGCCATCGCGATCAAAAATGTTCGTTTCATATAAGAGCGTTTTTTAATATGTTAATAATTAATTATTTCTATAATATCAGACCTTGATCCGGATTTTGCCTTTTCTCAATCCTTCAGAGGTGGCTGTGACTATAATCTTGCCCTTGGATCCGGGCTTTGTCTTGATGATGACTGATGCCAGCCCATTGAACGCTTTGATCTTGTCCGAATGGAATGGTGTCAGGCAGGTCGGGTCGCCGGCGTCAACCGCCAGGATCTCACCGGGTCCTTTGACGCTGAATGTCAGCTCATCGCAAGCCCTCGGAGCGAATATTCCCTTTTTATCAGTCAGTTTGACGTCAATATAATAAATGTCCCCCTCTCCGAAACCTTTCTCAAGGGACATCTTGATCTTGCTCGCGGGTCCGGCTGTCTTGACTGTCTCCGAGGCGACTTTTTTGCCGTCTTTCCAGCCGATCGCCTCGATCTTACCGGGTTGGTAGACAACATCGTCCCAGCGGAGGCGATACTGCTTGTCAGCCCTATCTAGAGTTCCCTTGGATTCCCCGTTGACGAACAGCTCGACCTTGTCGCAGTTGGTATAGACATGGACAGGGGTCACCTCTCCCTCGCGTCCTTCCCAGTTCCAATGCGGGAGCACGTGCAGCACGGTCTTGTCGGACCAACGTGCCTGGTAGAGCCAATAGCGGTCTTTCGGGAATCCCGCGAGGTCGATTATTCCGAAATAGGAACTTCTTGAGGGAGTGGACACTACGCCTTTCTCCGCGATTTCTTTCTCAGCCTTTGCCTTGGTCTCCGGGTCATGGAAGTTTGTCAGGATGGTAAGGTCCCTGTTGTAAGGAGTCGGCTCGCCGAGATAGTCATATCCGGTCCAGACGAATTCCCCGAGACATGTCGGATTGGCGTCCTCGAGCTCCCATTCCTGTTCGGGGATCTGACCCCATGGGACAGTGTGAAGGTCGTATGAGCTGACCTGGAAGTCCTTCTCGCTGAACTCCTTGCCTCTCGGGTCTTCTTCAATGGGGAAGAAATACACGCCTCTGGTGCTGATGGTCGAGGCCGTCTCGCTTCCGAGATAAAGCTTTCCGGGATTGGCTTCGTGGAACTTGGAGTAAAGGTGGGGCTTATAGTTGAAGCCGTAGATGTCCATCGTGTTGCGGAACTCCTGCTCGGAGGCCCAGGGGTTGTCGGACCCGAAGGTGGTCAGTCTCGTAGGGTCCTCAGTATGACATATTTCCGTAAGATGTGCGGGAATATGGTAAAGGTCAGGATAACCTTGCTCTCCGGTCTCATTGCCTATACTCCAGAGGATGACTGAGGGGTGGTTGCGGTCCCTGTGGATCATCGCGACCAGGTCTTTGTCCGCCCAGTCGTTGAATAGCAGGGCGTAGCCGTTGGGCTTTTTGGGGACGGTCCAGGTGTCGGTCAGCTCGTCCATCACGACGAAGCCCATGCGGTCGCAGAGGTCGAGGAGTTCGGGGGCGGGGGGATTATGGGAGGTTCGGATGGCGTTGCAACCCATCTCTTTCAGCATCTTCAGTCTGCGTTCCCAAGCGGTGTTGTTCCAGACGGCTCCGAGGGCGCCGGCATCATGATGGAGGCAAACTCCCTTCAGGAATGTCTTCACTCCGTCAATGTATATCCCGTCCTCCTTGTACTCAATATCTCTGAGTCCGAATACGGTCACATACTTTTCCTCAGCGTCTGCCGGAGCAGCCGTCGAGCTTAGGCCGTACTCAGCCGCAGCAAGCCCCGAGCCTTGTCGAGGGGCGACGCGAGAATGGACTCGGCCGGGCTCGAGCGGCTGGCCGGCAAATACAGTGGTGATCGCGCGATAAAGGTTCGGGTGGTCGGGACTCCAGCGGGCGGCGCCGGAGAGGTCGAATTCTTGTGTCACGATGGTCGAATCGGTGATGGATTCGACGGGGCTCTCCGAGGATGCGATTACCGTATTCCCGTTATATTCAAATATTTCCGTCCGGATGGCCCCTTTGACCGGCTCTCCGCTGTTCCGCAGGCTGATCTGTAAAGTGGCCTTGTCGCCCTTGGTGGTCATGTAAGTTCCCCAATGGGCGACTCCGACGGTAGGGGCCGCGGTGAGCCAGACATTGCGGTATATTCCTCCGCCAGGATACCATCGGCTGGACTCCTCAGGGTTGTCGAGGGTAATTTTGATCTCGTTGTCACCTTTTTTAATATATGGAGTCAGGTCCGCCCTGAATGAGGCGTAACCGTATGGCCATTCCGTGACGAGATTCCCGTTGCAATAGACTTTCGCCCAGGACATGGCTCCGTCAATGTCGAGGAAATAGCGGAGCGGACCCTCGGCTGCTTCGACAGGCTCAGCAACCGTCAAGGTCTTCGTGTATTCCGCCTTGCCCCACCAGGCCAACTTTCCGGTCTCGCCAGGATAATTGATGTCAAATGGTCCGTCCACGCCCCAGTCATGAGGCAGGTCAACGACTTTGGTGACGCCGTCTTTTGAGAATGTCCAACCTTCGTTGAATGAAACCCTTGCCGCCGGCTGGGCAGTCAAAAGAAACGAGAAGGCCGACATCATCACGGCCATGAGGAGGGGAAGTCGATGAATAAACATATTCAAAGATAGTGAAAATCCGTCAATTGCAAAGTTCTTTGACGCAATCAAATTGACATGAAACTTTGGTGATTTGAAGATTATTCTGTAAATTTGCAGCCCCAAAATATTTGGGGAAAAACATAAATAATAGATTTACAATCATTTATGCCAACAATTCAACAGTTAGTTCGCAAAGGACGCGAGAGTCTTGAAGTCAAAAGCAAGTCTCGCGCGCTGGACGCTTGCCCTCAGAAGAGGGGCGTATGTCTGCGTGTCTACACGACGACTCCTAAGAAACCTAACTCAGCGATGAGGAAGGTCGCCAGGGTACGCCTTACCAACTCTAAAGAGGTCAATGCCTACATCCCGGGCGAAGGTCACAACCTCCAGGAGCACAGCATCGTGCTGGTTCGCGGCGGTCGTGTTAAGGACCTTCCCGGTGTGCGTTACCACATCCTTCGTGGAGCTTTGGACACCGCTGGTGTGGAAGGAAGGACCCAGTCCCGTTCCCTCTATGGCGCCAAGAGGCCGAAGAAGTCCAAGAAGTAGTTCCTGTTTTTTTATCACCTTTAATTTTTACTCAAAATGAGAAAATCGAAGCCTAAGAAGAGAATTCTACTTCCTGATCCTAAGTTTCATGATGTCGAGGTGACTCGCTTCGTGAACAATCTTATGCTGCAGGGGAAGAAGAGTATCGCGTATTCTATTTTTTACGATGCCATCGACATGGTAGGCGAGAAGATGAAAGATTCTGACAAGGCTCCTCTGGATATTTGGAGGAAGGCTCTCGAAAACGTGACCCCTCAGATCGAGGTCAAATCACGTCGTGTAGGAGGTGCCAACTTCCAGGTGCCTACAGAGTTGCGTCCGGAAAGGAAAGTATCGCTCTCCATGAAGAACATGATCGGCTATGCCCGCAAACGTTCCGGCCACTCTATGGCAGAAAAACTTTGTGCGGAGATAGTTGCCGCCTACAACAACGAAGGTGGCGCTTTCAAGAGGAAAGAGGATATGCACAAGATGGCGGAGGCCAACAAGGCGTTCGCTCACTTCCGTTTCTAATCTTTTTCACGGATGGCATCTGACAGGGATCTGACTTTCACCAGGAATATCGGCATCATGGCCCACATCGATGCCGGTAAGACGACCACGTCTGAGCGTATCCTGTACTACACCGGCAAAACTCACAAGATCGGTGAGGTGCATGATGGCGCCGCGACGATGGACTGGATGGTGCAGGAGCAGGAGCGTGGTATCACTATCACCTCCGCTGCCACTACGGCGTTCTGGCACTATCAGGGCAAGGTGTATCAGATCAATCTGATCGACACTCCCGGCCACGTGGACTTTACTGTCGAGGTAGAGCGCTCACTGCGCGTCCTCGATGGCACGATCGCCACTTTCTGCGCCGTCGGGCGGGTTCAACCCCAGTCCGAGACTGTTTGGCGTCAAGCCGACAAGTATGGAGTTCCGAAGATTGCCTATGTGAACAAGATGGACCGCGTTGGGGCGGATTTCCTCGCATGTGTTGAGGAGATTCGTACCAAACTCGGAGCCAAGGCCGTCCCCGTTTGTCTCCCTATCGGAGCTGAGGACAAGTTCCTTGGAATAGTCGACCTGATTTCCCGCAAGGCTATCATCTATGATTCAGGCGAGGAATTGGTCAATTACGAGATTAAGGATGTCCCGTCAGAGATGGCGGAAGAGGTCGAGACTTGGAGGAACAGACTCGTTGAGGCTGCCGCCGAATGTGACGAGGCGCTCATGGAGAAGTTCTTCGAGGATCCTGACTCCCTCACTGACGATGAGATTATAGCGGCATTGCGCAAGGGAACGATCTCAATGCAGATTGTCCCGGCATGCTGCGGCTCGTCGTTCAAGAACAAAGGAGTACAGTTCCTCCTTGACGCCGTGATGCGTTACCTCCCTTCACCTCTTGACAAGGGTGTCGTCAAGGGTACCAACCCCAGGTCCGGCAAAGAGGAGGATCTTCTCCCCTCGGCCGACCAGCCGTTCTGCGCCCTCGTGTTCAAGATCGCCACGGATCCGTTTGTGGGCCGCCTCGCGTTCTTGAGGGTGTATTCAGGACGTGTCGACTCCGGGTCGTATGTCTACAATGTGCGCACCGCCAGGAAAGAAAGAATCGCCAGGCTGTACCAGATGCACTCCAACCACCAGAATCCTATTGATTTCGTGGAGGCTGGGGACATCTGCGCGGCTGTGGGATTCAAGGATCTCCGTACCGGTGACACGGTTTGTGACGAGAACCATCCTATTATTCTCGAGTCGATGGTGTTCCCCGATCCTGTTATCGGAATCGCCGTCGAACCGAAGACCCAGACCGACCTGGACAAGCTCGGCATCGCTCTCGGCAAGCTCGCTGAGGAGGATCCCACCTTCACGGTGAGATCTGATGTCGAGACTGGCCAGACTATAATCAGCGGTATGGGTGAGCTTCATCTGGACATCATCGTCGACCGTCTCCGCAGGGAGTTCGGCGTCGAGATCAACCAGGGTGCTCCCCAGGTCAACTACAAGGAGGCCATCACAGCTTCTGTCCAGCATCGCGAGGTGTTCAAGAAGCAGACTGGCGGCCGTGGTAAATATGCCGACATCATCGTCGAGATCGGTCCCGCCGACGAGGGGGTGACTGGTCTTCAGTTCATCAACGAGGTGAAGGGAGGGAATATTCCCAAGGAGTTCATCCCGAGCATCGAGAAAGGATTCAAGTCCGCTATGGCAAATGGTGTCCTCGCGGGCTATGAGGTCCCGGCCATGAAGGTGACCGTCATCGACGGATCTTTCCACCCAGTGGATTCCGACCAGTTGTCCTTCGAGATGGCGGCTCGTATGGCTTTCCGCCATGCCTGCCCGAAGTGCAAGCCTGTGCTCCTGGAACCTATTATGTCTCTGGAGGTTGTGACCCCCGAAGACTACATGGGTGACATCGTTGGGGATCTCAACCGCCGCCGCGGTCAGATCCAGGCCATGGATTCCACTTCCAATGGCGCCAGGGTTGTCAAGGCCTTTGTCCCGTTGGCTGAGCAGTTCGGTTATGTGACAGTCCTCAGGACCTTGTCCTCCGGACGCGCCACAAGCACGATGTCGTTCGATCATTACTCCGAGGTTCCGACTAACCTCGCCAAAGAAATCGTGGAGAAGAGCGGGTACAGCACCCGTCATTTCCTCGACGATGAGGATTAGCGCGAAGTTTTTTACTAAGAATTTTTAAAATCAGTTTTTGATATGAGTCAAAAGATCAGAATCAAACTCAAGTCATTCGATCACATGCTGGTTGACAAGTCAGCCGCCAAGATCGTGGACACAGTGAAGGCTACTGGTGCTAAGGTGAACGGTCCTATTCCGCTCCCTACCAACAAGAAGATATTCACTGTCAACCGCTCCACCTTCGTCAACAAGAAGTCCCGCGAGCAGTTTGAGCTCGACGCCTATTGCAGGCTCCTTGACATTGATGATAGCAATGCCAAGACTGTCGACGCTCTCATGAAGCTCGAGCTTCCTTCGGGTGTCGAGGTTGAGATCAAAGTGTGAGTTTAATTGCACTTTAAAAAATTTTTCCCGACCTTTGAATCGGGAAACCAGGTCCCATAGCTCAGTTGGTTAGAGCATCTGACTCATAATCAGGGGGTCGTAGGATCATGCCCTACTGGGACCACGAATAAAGCCGACGCTTATGCGCCGGCTTTATTCGTGGCCCCCTGGGCCTTTTATTCACTGAGGGGCGTTCCCCTCAGACTCCCTGAACTCGCTGCGCTCTGAGGCGCGTGAGGTCGCTTTGTGGAGGCGTAATCGGTCGCGTTGTTGTTTCCGTCGAAGAACGCTTGCGCCAGGTCACGGCATAGCCCTACGACGATGGTTTTTTCTTTGCTCAGATGCGTACTCCACTTTTCAGCCAGTTTGTCGGCGATGCCGAAGAACTGGCCATAGCATAACAAATCATCTATCCGGTTGGTATCGACCGGGTCACAGGGTTTGTCTTCAGCCTGAGCCTGCAGGAAGTTTTGCAGCTCAACCAGTCCACGGGCTTTCGCCGCTCCTTCTGGCGTGAGGGAGCGTATCCGTATGCCCAGATTCGTCAGCTTGTCTTTCGTATTATCGGGCTCGATCATTCTCCGGTTTTGGAACCATTCCTTTCCTTTGTCTTCCGGTTTATAGCCATAAAGATCGCCGGGATGTCTGTAGCTCCACTCATACACTTCATCAACTCCCAGCAGCCCGTCTTCCCCGGAAGCTTCACAGAATTTCTGGTACAAACTGTTTTCTTCCTTATCACGGATGACAGCGTCTTTCTGGATGGAGAGATAGTTGACGATATCCATCGAGGGCTTTTGCTGCACGAGTTTCAGTTTTCCTTCGCTGTACCAGCGGTAAAGGAAAGCCGCCGGCAACTCGTGATGGATGTGCTGATCCAGGACGCGCGGCTGATTGGTCCGGATGTAGCAGGCCGCGAACAGGTTGCCCTCCAGAGGAACCTCCTGGCTTTGCTGGGTGATCCGCCGGGTACCAAAGAGTTTTTTGCAGTACTGGAAGCCGATTGCGTGGGCAATTACAAAGAAGAGAAAGGTACCGGCCATCAGCACGGCCAGCAGGCAGGCCCCGAGGGTGTCTAATTTTTCCAACATCGTTCGTTTTATAATTAGTTGTCCATTATTGACAAAACTACGAAAAAAAGATTTTATTAGTTTCGTAAGAGGCTGAAATAGTGTCACCTGCAGGCGGATAATCTCGGAATCACATCGCCTCTGCCACAAAAAGATCCTGCTATGTTCCAGTATAATACTATATTTGTGGAAAAGTGAGATAGATGAATAGGTATCTTGTAATGTGTTGCGCGCTGATGGCTCTTTCCGCCTGCTCGCGGACTTATGATGTAGTGGTCGCGGGCGGAGGTACCGGAGGTACCGCCGCCGCTATAGAGGCGGCACGTGGAGGAGCCAAGACTCTTGTGCTGGAAGAAGGGACCTGGCTCGGAGGTGTACTGACATCCGCAGGTGTCAGCGCCGTCGACGGCAACTACCGTCTTCGAGGTGGGATATTCGGAGAATTCGCCGACTCGCTGGCCGCCCGGTACGGTGGCTATGACGCTCTCCGTTCCGGCTGGGTGTCAAACATACTTTTCAACCCTCGCGTCGGGGCAGAGATTTTCAGCGGCATCGCCGCGGAATCCGGTGTGGAAGTGAAATTCGGAACCACGGTTACGGGCATCGGCCGCAAAAAGGGAAGTGGAGACTGGATGCTCCGTCTCTCGGATGGCAGCCGCGTAAAGGCGCGGATCCTGGTAGACGGCACAGAACTCGGGGATGTGGCCCGCTCCGCGGGTGCGGAAGCGCTGGATGACGGCCGCACCGTCCAGGACATGACCTATGTCGCGGTCCTTAAGGAATATGACCACGACGTCTTGATGGAAATGCCGGAAGGCTATGACGCCGAATTCTATCGGAACTGTTGTTTGAACCCTCTGGCCGAGGATATTGACGGGAACAACCCGAAGGGACAGAAACTGTGGAGTCCTGAGCAGATGCTCTCGTACGGCCGCTTGCCGGACGGATATATCATGCTCAACTGGCCCATATACGGCAATGACTACTATGTGGATTACCTGGCCTTGACACCTGGGGAGCGTTCCGAGGCGTTCAGGCTGGCAAAATCGCGTACTCTCGGATTCGTCTATTTCATTCAGCATGAGTTGGGATATACGAGGATCGGGGTTGCCGACGACGTTTTCCCGACCGTGGACGGGCTTCCTTTCTACCCATATTTCCGAGAAGCTCGGCGTATCGCCGGCCGCGATACCATGACTGTCGATGCCGCGCGTCATCCTTATTCCTATGACTTATACACGCGGGCGGTCGCGGTAGGTGACTATCCAGTCGATCACCACCACTATGCTAACTCCGGGTGGAGGGAACTGTCACATCTTGGCTTCGGCTCCATACCTTCCTTCAGCGTGCCCCTGGGTGTCGTGATACCGGTTTCAGTGGAGGATCTCCTGGTTGCTGACAAGGCCGTGTCGGTGGACTGGGAGATGAATGGAGCGGTACGGTTGCAGCCGGTACTGCTCGGACTCGGGCAGGCCGCAGGCGCGCTTGCCGCGATCGCGGCCCGTTCCGGCCGTCATCCTTCGGAAGTCCCTGTGGAGGAAGTACAGTCAGTGTTGTTGGACCACGGATGCTACCTCCTTCCTTTCCTTGACCTGAAGCCCGGTGAACAGGGGTTCCGTGAACTTCAGGAGCAAGGCATCCGCGGTGAGGTTAGGGGTATCGGCCGCACGGTTGGCTGGGCAAACGAGACCTGGGTCAACCTGCCTGTCAATAACTGAATATTGTATTCACGGCGGCATGGTCTGAAGGAAAAATGTATATTATTGATTATAATTGTATTTTGAATAAAACCGTACTCACATGAGACGTTTATTTTCTATCCTTGCGGTCGCCCTTCTTGCGGTGACAAGTTTATCCGGACAGGAACTCGCTAATTTCGCCAGAGGCGGCAATGCTCCTCGCATAGTTTCGCCTGAGGTAAAGGAAGGCAAAGTCACTTTCCGACTGAATGCCAACTACGCCACCCGCGTCCAGCTCTCCGGCAACTGGATGTCTGATCCATGGACCGGTGCCGTCGACATGGTCAAGGGAGAAGGAGGTATTTGGGAAGTTACCATCGATGCTCCGGAACCGGAAATCTACACCTACAACTTCATTGTGGACGGGGTTTCAGTCAATGACCCGCTTAACGATAAGGTCCAACGGGACGGCACACGTTACTTGAACATGCTTTTCATCCCAGGTGAACGCAGCGAGAATTACTATGAAGCCAAGAACCACGGTTCAGTCACCTTCCGTTGGTACGACAGCCCGACCCTTGGCATCAGCCGTCGCATGACCGTTTACACCCCTTACGGCTATGAGAATAATCCGAAGGCCAAGTATCCCGTCCTCTACCTTCTCCACGGCGGTGGCGGTGACGAAGAGGCATGGATTTCAATGGGCCGCGCCGCGCAGATCCTGGATAACCTCATCGAGAAAGGGCTTGCCAAACCTATGATAGTGGTTATGCCTAACGGCAACCCGAACCAGCAGGCAGCCAACATCCTTGGCCTTAGCACCATCCCCATGGACCGTCAGGATCCCAAATGGCAGAACGCATATGTGAACAGCCTCGTCAAGGATATCATCCCGTTCATCGACAAGGAATACCGCACCGTAGCCAAGGCATCCGGCCGCGCGATAGCCGGTCTGTCAATGGGGGGTGGGCACACCACATCCGCTACCATCCTTTATCCCGGAGTGTTCGATTACATATGCCCCCTCAGCTGCGGCATCCGCGAGAGCGACCATTTGGATGCGGATCTGCAGGGTATAAAGAAAGCAGGCTACAAACTATATTGGATCGGAGTAGGCAAAGAGGACAATATGGCGTATCAAAGGTCCCTATTCCTGGATGAGGTGCTTACGAAGAATGGCATGCCTCACACTCTGTATGTCAGCGAAGACGCACATGTCTGGAAGAACTGGCGCCTATACCTGAACACCTTTGCCCAGCTGCTTTTTAAATAAAGAAGGAAAAGTACCGGCATCAGCACGGCCGCAGGTAGGACAGCCTAATCCCTGGCGGTGTTAATATGCTTGAACTTGAATTTCCCCATCGCATCCGCCGGGAGTGATTTGCCCGAGTACCAGAACACGTGCGATCGGGAGAACAGATCCAAAGTCGCTATAGTCTCATTGGCATCGGGCGCGCTCCAATACGAACAGAGGAGGGGACGTCCGAAATGATAGCCTATACTCATAAGCCAGCCAGTTTCAGCGGCTTTCATAGTGGATGAGAAAGCTGTCAGGTCGGAGAGAGTCCAAATCTTGTAAGTGAGTGAAGCGCTGCCGCTACTCCCGATTTACGAGAAGGATTAAGAATTATCAGCCTGTTACGTTTTGCGGTTTGATTTTCAGAGAGTTTCCTATATTCGCGGTATGAGACAGAGACTGGAATACATGGATCTGCTGAAGTGCTTCGCGATCTTTTCAGTGCTGCTGGGGCATTCGACAGAGCAGTTGTCTGGAGGACTGTTCTGGGACCATCCTGTGTGGGGATTCATATATTCCTATCACATGCCACTGTTCATGTTCGTCTGCGGCTTCTTTTTCCCTTCTTCTTTGAGACGCGGCTATGGAGAAATGGCTTTGGGAAAACTCCGGCAGTTGGGAATCCCTTCGCTGACGGCCTATGCTATCGCCTGCCTCATCATGCTTGCGGCAGGGGTGACGGCCATAGCGGATCTGTGTGAATGGTCTTTCGCCGGCTTCATGAATTGCGTGTGGTTCTTGAAATGCCTGTTGTTCTGCTACCTGCTGATGCATCCGTTGTGCCGTTGGCTGCGGAAAGACTGGCTCGCCGCTATTGTGGCCACGGTCCTGGTCATCCTGATTCCCGGAACTGGGATTGTCAATCTCAACTTCATGCTGCCTGTTTTCTGCTTGGGCATACTCATCGGCAATCGAAAGGAGGAGGTCGAGAGGCATCGCGTCATTTGGCTGGTTTTGTCCGCGGTAGTATTCGGGGTGCTGCTCTGCTTCTGGTCCGGACATCTGACTGTTTACGAAAGGCCCACGCATGTGATTGATCTCGCTACGGGATCCTTTGATTGGGGTAACCTCGGTCTGACTTTGTATCGTCTGGCGCTGGGCATGGCAGGTAGCATGACATTCTATCTGTTGTCCAAGCCTGTCTATGAGGCACTCCGGCGCTGGAAATGGAGCGGGACTCTATGCCGTATCGGCGCCGCTACTCTGGGAATATATTTCCTGCAGACCTTCCTTCTGGAGATCCTGGTCAACAGGTTGCAGGTCTATGTCCCGATCCCTCACTCGTACTGGGTCGCACCACTCTTGGCGCTCGCCGAGCTGGCGCTATGCTACAACCTTGTCCGCTTGCTCCGCAAGACCTGCATTCTACGTCTTCTTATACTGGGCGAAAAGGAATCTATGTCATGAAACGAATTATCCTCTATATTGCCGCTGTTTTATTGGCGCTTTCTTGCGGTGGCAGGGAAGAATGTCAAGAACTTGAAACTGGTTTCATGAATCCGCCTCACGAAAGCCGACCTATGGTTTTGTGGCATTGGATGAACGGCAATGTGACGAAGGATGGCATAAAGAAGGATCTTCAATGGATGCATGACATCGGCCTTTCAGGCTTCTTCCTGTTCGATGCGGCATATTCAACACCTCAGGTGGTTGACACTCTTCTTCCTTATATGAGTGAAGGATGGAAGGACGCCTTCCGCTATGCGGTTTCCCTCTCTGATTGCCTCGGCCTTGAAGTCGGCATCGCCAGTTCTCCGGGCTGGAGCCTTACCGGAGGCCCTTGGTTGAGCGAGGATGACGCCCAGAAGAAGCTGGTCTGGAGCACGACCACTGTCCGTGGCCACTTCCAAGGGGACCTGCCGTTGCCTGTAAAGACTGTCTCGACGGGCCTTTTCCACGCTGTTCCGGCGCAGGAAGGAATTGTCCGTGACTATCTTAAGGAAGTCCGGGTTCTGGCGGTCCGGCAGGGTCCCGATCCGATTGTTGAGGATATTACTAACTCTTACAGCGATGGAATACTTGACTGGACCGCTCCGGAAGGAGAATGGACAGTCTACCGGTTCGCCTACACATTGATAGGAACCACGAATGGGCCCGCTCCGCCGGAAGCCACTGGCCTTGAGGTGGATAAGCTGGATGCTGGTGCCGTGGGAAGGTATTGGGAAAACTACCTGGGGCTATACGAGGAAGCGCTTGGACGCAAGCTTGGTCCCGGGACTATAAGCAATATCGACATTGACAGCTACGAGTCCGGAAAGGGGACGTGGACCTTGCGTATGGAGGAGGAGTTCGAAAAGAGGAGGGGATATTCGATGGCTTTATGGCTTCCAGCCTTTGCCGGTGAGAAAACTGGCACCGATGAGGAGCGTGAGCGTTTCCTCTTCGACTGGCGTCAGACTCTTGGAGAGTTGCTCGCAGAGAATCACTACGATCTCGCCACTGAGATATTCCACTCCTACGGCATCAAGCGCTATAGCGAATCCCATGAGGAAAGGCGCGCCTTCATTGGGGATGGAATGATGGTGAAAAGGACCGCTGACGTGCCCCAGGGGGCGTTCTGGGTTCGTTTCCGGGCGGGAGTATATGCCACAATGCCGCACATGGAGGCGGACCTTCGGGAGTCTTCGTCTGTGGCCCATATCTATGGCCAGAACATCTGTGCCGCCGAGGCGTTCACCACTAACGGCCGTCCAGGAAAATGGGATGGATGGTGGGCATATCAGTGCCATCCCGGAAATCTCAAGCCTGTCGCTGACGCGGCTATGGCGGAGGGTCTCAACAGGTTTGTGATCCACACATCCGTCCATCAGCCATCAGAAGATTTCAAACCAGGACTAGGCCTTGGACCGTATGGCCAGTGGTTCAATAGGTTCGACACCTGGGCTTCCGAGGCTCGTCCGTGGATTGACTACATCAGCAGGAGCTGCTTCATGCTCAGCCAGGGCCGCTTTGTCGCCGATATCGCCTATCTGTATGGGGAGGACACCAATCCGACGGCAAGGTTCAGCCAGGAGCGGCCGGCGATTCCCGCTGGATGGAACTATGACTTCGTGAATGGGGACGCTCTTGTGAACGCGCTCGAGATAAAGGATGGGCGCATTGTTTCCAAGTCTGGAGCGAGCTATCGTATGTTGGTGATTGACAGCCAGATAGAGAGGATGTCAGATTCGGTTGCCGCTCGAATCGAGGCTATACGTGAGGCAGGAATACCTGTATGCGACCTCCGGGAAGGAGGGGATATTAGAACCGTTCTTGACAATGTGCGAATCGGTGCTGATGTGCTGAATGTTCCTGACAGCATGGCCTTTGTCCACCGTAAACTCTCGGACGGGGAAATCTACTGGATCGCGAATATTTGTTCAAGGCCAAGGAATATGACTTTAGGCTTGAGGGATTGTGTTTCTGGCGCCTCAGGGCGAAAAGTTCTGGAACCCAAGGTGTGGAGAGCCGACCGGGGCGCTATCGAGGATGTTTCCTATCGGGTTGAGGATGGACGCCTTTTCGTTGATCTCAACATGGAAAGGGATGATGCCGTGTTCGTTGTGCTGCAAGGCAAGGCTAAGAAGGAATATATTCGTAAGGAAATACCTGTGACAGAAGAAGTTATGTCTTTATCCGCTTGGGATGTCCACTTTGTCCCGGCCATTGAGCCAGAGAAGGGAGCGGACTATCACTTTGACATCCTGTGTGCCTGGAATGAATTCCAGGATCCATTCCTCCGCTTCTTCTCCGGTACAGCTGCCTACAGAACATCCTTCCATTTGAGTTCCGAACAGGTCGCTAAGGGAGCTGTGCTTGATCTTGGACAGGTATTCAATATGGCACACGTCTTCGTAAACGGGAAGGATCTGGGGCTTCTGTGGAAGGAACCATACAAGATTGACGTATCCGAGACTCTTGTGGAAGGGGATAACACGCTGGAAATCAAGGTCACAAACTCCTGGGGCAACAGGCTTATCGGTGATTCCGCCCTCCCGAAGGAAGAACGTGCCACCAAGACCTCCTGGGACTTCTATTCCCCCGCCGATCCGCTGCCTACCTCCGGCCTCCTCGGCCCCGTAAGGATCCTGACCTTCCTGAAATAATGTAAGTTCAGGTACTCCAGATAAGCTTCTGACTGTTAACAAAGTGCCCGGGCAGGCCAAGGCTTGCGCCGAAAAATATGCCTTGCAGTGGCATAGAATGTGTTTATTGTATCTGCCGTGCGCCGGCCGGCACATCAGAAGTTGTTGTTTTTATTAACTTAAATTATTATGAATCAGTTTAACAAAGTCCTGCTTGCAGGAGTATTGATTGTCGTGTCTTTCATTGGCGCTTCGGCACAGAATGACTACAGGTCTCAAGGTTACAAAGGAAGTGTCTCAATCACAGATCACTTTGGGGTCTGGCTGGGTGCCGAGACATCCCACGGCTATATGTTCAATCACAATGTTTACCTAGGTGCTGGAATAGGTGGTTACATATTCCCTAACGGGACGGAGAACCCTTATTTCGGAGAGGCCTTCCTGGACTTCCATTCTTACCTCAGGAACAAGAAGGGCACTCCTGTAGTCGGTCTCAAGACCGGATATATGCACGGATTTGACTATGAGAATAAGGGCGGAATGAAACTACAGAATGGCCTGTTCGTGGAACCTAATGTCGGATGGAGCTGGGGCCTTCGTTCCGGGCACGGATTCACCGTCGGTCTTGGTGGGAAGGTCATAGCCCCGCTCGGTGATAAGAGAACTGACCAGAAAGCTCTCTTTATGCCCAAGATTTCCTTCGGTTTCGAGTTCTAGTGAATCACCCTGCGAGAGCGGGATTATATGTAAAGTCCATCCCTACAAAAACGGGGATGGACTTTGTCTTATTCATTAATACTAAGCCTATTATAAATCAAGAACCATAAGACCCATAAAGGCGTGTTATGCAACCTGTTCATCATCAATTGACAAACAACACGTTTTTTGTAAGTGACTAATTGTCAGGAGATTAGTTTAAGGTGCATGGAAATAACACACCACTCTTAGTTGCTTAAGGTGTTGTAAATCAAGAGGTTCTATAAAACGCAAGGCATGCCGTAGAATTGGCGGTTCACTTCAGCAATACTATTCCCAGTAATTAAGGATTTGCTATTTTTGTAAAAAACACTTCCGTTATGGCGGTATCGTAGTTTCTAGTTTAGATAAAGAAGAAGTAACCAAACCGTTTACAATATGGCAAGCAACGCTGATTTCGTGCAATACATTGTGGACCAGTGCTCAGGTGCCGGGGATATTACCATCAAGAAGATGATGGGCGATTATTGCGTTTACTGTGATGGCGTCATTTTCGGTCTTATCTGCGATAACAATCTGTACATCAAGCCAACAAGTCAGGGAGCGGAGCGGTTGAAGGAGGTGGTGACGCGCTCACCTTATCCTGGGGCCAAGGAGCATTTTCTGATCACTGATGTGGATGACCGTGACTATCTGACGGCCATCATTAAGGCGACGATTCCCGCTCTTCCAAAGCCGAAGTCTAAACGGAATCCGATGCTGTTAGCGGTTCTTCTTGCCGTCTCCTTGCTTTTCTCTTGTTCAAAACCATCGCAAGAGGAACCCCAGGATAAACCGTCACCGTCAGTTTCCGTCACCTCCGTTTCACTCAGCAAAACGGAAATCACGTTGGTTGAGGGAGGAGAAGAAACCATTGTCGCCACAGTAAAGCCAGATAATGCCTCGGATAAAAGCGTTGCCTGGGAGTCTTCGGATGTCAAGGTCGCCTCTGTCAGCTACGAAGGTAAAGTCTCTGCAATAGCGGAGGGCACGGTTATCATCACAGCGAAGTCAGGGAATATTTCCGCCACCTGTAAGGTGAAGGTGGATGCCAAGCCGATGGAAATATCTGGCCTGGAGGCGCTTAAATCAGCCGCATTCAGGGTGGATAGGCCTGTGGATCTGGTTCAGGGGCTTTCTGTCACACGTGGCGGAGCCATAACCAGAATACTTGTCAAGGAGGATGGTGTTGAGACCGAACTGGAAGGGCAGGTGTATGTCCCGGAATACCCGGTCGAAAGCCTTGCGATCACTTTCATCGCCGAGACTCCGGATGGCAAACAGAACGCCACGGCGACAGTTGATGGCCTCACCGTCCTTCCTCTGGAATATAATCCAGTGAACTTAGTTCCTACCAACTTGGGTAAGAATTGGGACGAATGGAAGAAGACGGTAGCCGGAAACAGGGTCTGGTATAACTTTTATGAAAACGTGGGACTTCTTCAGACGAAGAAAGTCCTTGAACAGCTGGACTTGATGGCTCCGGCAGGAAGGAAAGAAAAACTTGAGCACATCAAACTGGTTGGAACCGGTGAAGTACCAACAGGGAATGACCCCTGGATTGAAGAAGTGTGGGAGGTAATCCTGGCGACTCCTGCTTATGGTTGGTGGCACCCGGAAATGATGACAGAAATCATCAAAACAGCAGATGGAGTCGCAAACAAAGGAATAGCCCAGAGTTATCCAGGGAAAATTCAATGGACAAATGCCCGTTGGCAGGAGCTAATGCGGTTCTCAAAAGAGAATCCTGATACCAAATATATTTATTTCTGTGCAAATGATCATGTTGGAGGCGGAGGAGAGATTTATAATCCTTTGATTTGGGATAAGGATGAGGGGTTGGCTCTGCAAGAGATGGTAGATTACCCGAATACTTTTGTGATCATTGCGATTGGAAATGTTTCCAGTGATGCTTTGGCTGGTCCTTTTGATTTCTCTCTAGAATGCCATCAGAAGTGGATAGAGAGGGGAATGTATAAAGGTTCAAGCATCCAGGGGAAGCACAGCTTTGGTGCGGTTGGCGGAGAACTCGAGACGACAGAATTCGGGATTTTTGAGGAGAACCACGCTGGATCACTTCTCCCAATTGGTTTTAACCAGAAGAATCTGAAAATCTCCACTGGGGGGTATCCTTGGCATGAATTAGACGATCAGAATAACTATTCGCTACTTGGATCTGGAGGCAGTCATGCTTCTTCCCCCGCAACCGCCGAACTAGCCGCGACAATATGGAGCATTATGGCCTTGGATCCAGATATGAGCTTCGATGACCTTATGGAATTGATTAATACTTATAAGATTATCATTCCAGCCACGTTCAGAGGCGAAAGGATCCAGGACTTCGACACGCCCGACCAGAAGGAGATATGCCGCCAGATTTGCCTCCCGGAAGTGCCAGAAGGGCTTGCAACGGACGGATGCACCGAACTTCCAAGGGAGTCAAAGTATCCTGCTGTGCTTTGGACGGGTCCAGGTGTAGAATACTACAGCATTGACGGCCAATGGAAAAGTATGACTGCCAATAATGCACAGGATAGTCGTGACATTTATGATTTCGCGACTGACGCGACCTTCCGATTCAACCCGGTTCTTTGGAAGAAGCAAGGAGGCAAAGGAACTGTGAGTCTGAAGGTTATGGCTATAACCACTGACGGGGAAACCATTCCCGAAGTTGAGCGGGAAGTCACTTTTAATATATAGCTTATGAATAGTCTGAAAACACTTCGATTTCTGTTTGTCCTTTTCATTGTGCTGGCGGTGATCTTCGGCATCGGGCTCATTGTCCCGGACCTGAAAGGCAATGTCCTTGGCAGAATAGGACTGTGGTGCGGTTTTATCTCGCAGCTCCTTCTGGCGGTTGTTATGTATTCTGAGATCAGAAGGAATAGGAAAGGGCATGACAATTAAATACAAGAGATATGGAATTCAAAGAAGGAAGTAGTTGGAAGTGTTGCTTTGATCCGGAAACGGGATTATACACCGCGCAAGTTGGAGGTGGAGTGAACTGCAAATTGTTTGAAATTACCAAGGAGATCTATGACCGTGTGGATGATCCCGATTTGGAATGGCCTTCAAGGCTGATCCACGAGGGGCGTATGTTGTTTATGTCCGTCAATGATCGATGCGGCCCGCCTTACACCATTGTGTTTGATTCGGATTATAAACAATTATGTCCTTGGTCGGATGCCTGTGTCTCAGGAGAGACTTGGCCGGATGAGATGACAGACGCTGTTGTGGAAGTTCTTGAATCACAAAAGAATAACCGGGAGCAACGTCGAAAGAAGCGCGAAGGACAAAACAAGAAATGAATATGGATACAAACAAACCCCGCATCGCTTGTCGCGGTGACTGGAAAACGGCGCCTATGCCTCAGCGGCACGAGACTTTCGTGCTTAACAGGACGTTCAGCGATCAGGAGATGTTCGCGCTCCGCTGCGGCAATGTCCCGCAGGCGATGGAGGATAAGTGGTTCTGGTTTATGGAAGGATCAACTCTTTGGGCGCACCGCAGCTGGACAGGACACTGTATTTTCCGTATTGACTTTAAAGAAGACAATAATCACATCGTGACAGTCAACCGCGATCCGGAGCAGTACAGATCCTTCGGTGTCGAAGAAGACCGGGAGTCTTTAAACAGGCTTTTGAACTGGTGGACCCAGCCCCCCTATGACCACTATGATGAGTGGCTTTCGGAAACATACGATGCGCTGAACAGAGCCGGTAAGGTGGAAGATAGTTGATTTGTTTGCCGTGTAATGAAAAGACTGCTGAATATTCTTGCGATCGGGTTGGCCTGTGCGAGTTGCGCCTCGAAAGTAGGGGAGAGGTGGAGCGAAGAGAAGGCTAACGAGTGGTACGCCTCGCAGCCCTGGCCTGTCGGGTGCGTGTATATGCCCTCATACGGCGGAACGCCCGTCGAGATATGGGGTAAGGAATACTTCAAGCCGGACGTTGTGGACAGCGAGTTGGCTTTGGCGGAGGATCTGGGATTCAATGCGATAAGGCTCTTCCTATGCGATGTCGTCTGGCAGGAAGACCCGAAGGGTTTTATGGAGAGGCTGGAAGAGACGGTGCGCCTCGCTGACAAGCACGGTATGCGTATTCTGATGACCTTCTTCACAAACGGTGGCACAATCAAGAACCCTTACACCGGGCCGCAGCCGCAGCCTGTGCCTGGGGTGCACAACTCCGTGTGGATGTCATCACCTGGCAAAGACGTGGTCAATAATCCTGAAAAGTGGCCTATAATCGAGCGTTACTTGAAGCAGGTGATGAAGCGCTACAAGAACGACCCCCGTATCCTGGCGTGGTGCCTCTATAATGAGCCGGAACATACCGATGGCTTCGATACCATATCTTTCATCAAGGAGGTTTACCGCTGGGCCAGGGAGGTGAATCCTTCACAACCTCTGACCTCCCCGATGTGCGCGATGCCGGATGCCCGCTCCTACAACAAACCCATCTCTGACTTCATCTGCGAGAACAGTGATATAATATCCTTCCATTGTTACGATAATATCGACAGGTGCACCAGTTTCGTGGAATATGCCCTTCAATATGGTAGGCCCGTACTATGCTCAGAGTGGATGGCCAGGACCCGCGGCTCAGATTACCAGTCGATCCTGCCCCTGTTTAAAGAAAAGAAGATAGGCTCCTTCAGCTATGGCCTCGTCAACGGCAAGCAGCAGTGCCAGTATCCTTGGAACTCCGTGGTCGACGGCAAGCCGGTTCCATTCACTGAAGAACCTGAATTATGGTTCCACGACCTCTTCCGTCCGGATCATACGCCTTACAACGAAGAAGAGATCCGTTTCATCAAGGAGTATTTGGGAAGGTTGAAGAAGTGACGTTACTGATCCTATAGTCCTCCCACTTCTTAAGAATGGCGAGCAACTCGTCCGCATGGGGATTTGACTCAAGGGCATCTAAATAGAACTGGACGGTGACAGGGCAATTCCATTCGACAGCCTTGCTTTCCGCGAAATCCCACATCTCCGGGGTCGTCTCAGGCTTGATATTCCACCAACCGAAGTCAAGCCGAGTCATATTATCCGCCATTTTGGGAGCCTCGGCGTAAGGGAATTCGAGAATCTTTTCCTTGAATACTTCGGGAGGGAAAATGTCGAAAGCGTTAGCTCCGGCTTGCAGGTGCCATCCGAAATGGGATTTGGCTGCTCCTTCCGTGAAGAGAGGCATTTCCCCGAGTTTGGACGCGACCTTGTATTGCGCGAGAGAGACATTGATTCCAAAAGGAGGATTAGTCCCTTCCGACCCGTCTAGATATAGGAACTCGAACCCACAATCATAAATACGAGCGATCTTTTCCGCCACCTCGTCTTGGAGATCGTTGTCCTGGTTGATATATATGGATCTGCTCCCATATTCGCTGATGTCAAGAATGCCTCCGATCTCACCTTTTTGGTGAGAAGTCGCTTTTGTATCGAAATATTTTCTCTTCACACCTGTGAACTTGTAGGGAGGCTCGGTAGTGTAGCTTTCATAGGAGAATCCTTCTCCACCGAACGCTAAAACTCTTACCTCATCATGAAGAGGTGAGTCTACAGGATTCTCTTCCACAAAGATCTCCGTTATTTCTCCGGAAGAAGGGATAGGTTCCTTGAGGGTGAAGAGACGTTTTCGGTTGAGCCGGGAATCTATGGAAGGCGTGACATAACGGCTTGATATTCCGATGTGAGTATGGAGGGTGTGGAATCCGGGAGTTATTCCGGCGGCTTTCACCTTGTCGAGCATCTTCTTTATGTCATCATAACCGCCAGGGTATTCATCACTTAAATCATAGTCGCCAAGGTATCTGTACCCTTTGCCTTTTGTGAAGCAGGAGTAATAGAATAGCATCATCTTCAGACCTGCTTTCTGGGCAATAGCGATAAGCTGGTCGATGTTTGATGGATTCGCTTCAGATGTCCAGTAAATGGAACGGTTTAACATGGGAGAGCGTCGGCTCTGGACGCCTCGAGGAAGGCCCAGGTCAGCTTCAAATATATCCATCGCGTCAAGAAAGGGCTCTTTGCCGTCGGCCGAGATTATAGCTGCCGAACCCCCTCGTATTTTCTTCCCGGAATATAAATCCGCCGTGAGAATCCTGCCGCCGACACGGTCTTCATGCCAGATCAGCGACCAAGGATCGCATCCGGCGACGCAGACCGCGGAGGTCTCGTCCCACATGCAGTTCAACCATTCTCCGAAATGCTCACGATCTTTGACTGGAAGCTGGAGAATCCGGAACTCTGCCACAGGGGGCGTATCCATTTTAAGAGACGGATATCCATCTGGTTCACAAATGAAATCCTCCAGGATAAACCTTAGATACCCAGTCCCTTTCTCAACTTTTACCACGGCCTTATAAGGTGCCGTGTCGAATCCTACGGTCAGCTTTTCGCCATTCCAGGCGAGTGAATCCGCATTGTAAGTGGTCCTGGTGTTAGGATGCTGTAGCTTTATCTCATTGTTGAAAGGCCTCTCCTGGGTAACAGAGAATAGAGGTAACTTCGTGCCTTTCAGGAGCATTTCCTCGTTGGTTCTTTTGACTACAAGCGATTGTGGTATCGCGTCTTTCCCGATAACCAGCTTGAATGTCTCAGTCTCAAGGACGATCCCGTTATCCTTGGTTTGCCTGCTTGCGCAGCCCTGCGTCATAGGGATCGACAGCGCCACGAGGAACGCTGTAAAGACACCTATCGAAGATAGTTTAATTCTCATATTCCTAGTCCTTTGGCATCTCCGGGAGGGAGTAGCCGTTGTGGTAGGTGTGCTTGATCCACTCCTCGGCCATGGCTTTGGCGTTGAATTCGGCATAGCGGCGGTCGAACTTGGGATCTCCGTCGATGACCTTGAACTCATCGTAGTTGACTATCTTTATCATGTCGGATTCGGAGATATTCGTGAAGCGCATGGATTCTCCGTCCCATTTCAGCTCACGGTGCAATCCGGTCGGTCCGGAGAGCCTGACCGCCAGAACACCGACATCCACCATCTCAGTGAAAGGTCCGGATATCTGGAAGTTCGATGAGGTCTCTACACGATTCTCAGGAGATTCCTTGCAAGCTCTGATCCAGTCTTGCTCGTGCGCGTTGACCCAGATGTTGCCTGTGCCGCCTCCGGGAACCCTCCTGATGACAGGCTCCGGTTCTTTGAAATAACCCATAGAAGACTTGGGCAGAAGGGTCGGTTTCAATCCATAACATCCGGCCATTATTTTGCCCTTTGTGCCTATGAATAGGAGTCCGCCGTTCTCGTCTCCCATCATTTCCCCATCCGGAAGTTCCTCAGGACGAGGAGGTAACAAACCTCCGTCGTACCAAATGACCTTCAGTTCCGGCATCTTCGCGTTGCCTATAGGCTCACGTGCGGGGAAGGTGTAAGTTATGGTCTCAGCATGGGGCGGGGAATACAGGTTGCTGAGAGTCGAGCTGGCTTGGACACTTGTGGGATATTTGATTCCGAGCGCCATCACGACAGGATCCATGATGTGGCAGGCCATATCTCCGAGCGCTCCGGTGCCGAAATCATAGAAACCTCTCCAGTTCCAGGGCGTGTAGGCCGGATCGTAAGGCCTCATCTCCGCGGGTCCCACGAAGAGATCCCAGTCCAGGGTCTTGGGCACCTTCACCCCGCCAGCCGGTTTCATGAGCCCCTGAGGCCAGATGGGACGGTCTGTCCAGCAATGGACCTCATAAACATCTCCGATTACTCCGGACCAGATCCATTCGGCAAGCTGGCGGCAATCGTCAAAAGAATTGCCTTGGTTGCCCATCTGGGTCGCGACCTTGTATTTCTTTGCAAGTTTAGTCAGGAGCCTGGCCTCGTAAACAGAGTGGGTGAGCGGCTTCTGGACATATACATGCTTGCCGAGAGTCATCGCATGGGCGGCCACGACGGCATGGGTGTGGTCAGGAGTGGCCACGACAACCGCGTCTATATCCTTGCCCATCTGGTCAAACATGACTCTCCAGTCCTTGAATCGTTTGGCAGAAGGATAATCATTGAAGGTTTTCATGGCATACGACCAATCCACGTCGCACAGGGCGACTATATTCTCTGTGGCCATATTCTTCAGGTTCCTGCGTCCTACGCCTCCGATGCCGACTCCGGCGATATTTAGCTTGTCACTTGGAGCGACATATCCTAGTGTCTTGCCGAGGACATGGCTCGGAATAATCGTGAATGCGGCAGCTCCGGCAGCGGCAGTCACGCCGGTCTTGATGAAGTCCCTTCTGGTTATCTGTTTCATGGCGTTATTGATTATGTGTTTTCAAATATACTAAAAAAACTGGCCATTAAGGGCTCTGGTTGAACAACGAATCATTTCTTTTTTTATTTTTACAAGGTTAAACGATTTTTTGTTATGAATCATTATGGAGTAGGCTTTATTATCAATAATTTATAACCACTTATTAACTAATTAACTAAAGCATTTGGTGAAATGAAAAAGAATCTGTTATGGGTTTGCGTCGCGACAACGCTGCTCTTCTCTTTTGCGGGAGCGGTGTCTTATGCGAGTCCCAAAGCTATCCCAGGCGGAACGGAAGTTCAGCAGCAGAGGACAGTAACCGGCGTAGTTAAAGACTCTAAGGGAGTCGCTATCGTCGGCGCCAATGTCATGGAGAAGGGTGCCTTGAACGGCGCCATCACCGATGACAATGGATACTTTTCACTTACTGTTCCCTCAAATGCGACTCTCGTTATCTCCTTCATCGGATTCACTACCCAGGAAATCGCGGTAGGGGATCAGAACAATTTCACGATTACCCTTCTCGAGGATTCCCAATATCTTAAGGAAGTGGTATTCGTTGGTTATGGTACCCAGAAGAAGGTCAACCTCACTGGAGCGGTTGACGTTGTCACGAGCGAAGTTCTCGACAACCGTCCTCTGTCTAACCTCACCCAAGGTCTCCAGGGAGCTGTCCCGAACCTCCAGATCACATTCGCTGATGGTAAGCCTACCCGTAGTTCCGACTATCAGGTCCGTGGTACCGGATCAATCGGACAAGGTGGTTCTGCCCTCGTGCTCATCGACGGTGTCGAAGGTGACCCGTCCTTGCTCAACCCCAGCGATGTGGCTAGTGTATCTGTCCTGAAGGACGCTTCTTCAGCCGCTATCTACGGAGCCCGCGGAACCTTCGGTGTGATCCTCATCACCACCAAGGAGCCCAACAAGGAGAGGGTATCCGTCAACTACACCGGAAACTTCATCATGAAGTCTCCCACCGTGACTCCCAATGTCGTCACTGATGGCCTTGAGTTCACCGAGTACTACATTGAGTCCTACAAAGGATGGCAGGGAGCGGCTCCTTCAAAGTTCCACTCCTCTCTGAAGATCACTGACGCCTGGTTGAATAACCTGCGCAACGGAGCGTCTGGTGTCGTCACGGAAGCAAACGGCAATTACTCCTACTACGGAAGCACCGATTGGTTCGACATGCTCTATAAGGACAGGGCTTTCGGCCATGAGCATAACATCACTGTCCAGGGCGGTGGCGACAAAGCCAACTTCCTGGTTTCCGGCCGTTACTACAATCAGGGTGGTATCTTCGAATATGACCCTGATGACTATTCGATGTTCAACGTCCGAGCCAAGGGTTCTGTCAAGGTGACCAATTGGCTCAAGGTCAGCAACAATGCCGAGTTCTCGAATATGACCTATCACAACCCCACGAATGTGGGTGAAGGCTCCGTCTGGTACGCCATCGAGTCTGAGGGCCAGCCGGTGAACGTGATGTTCAACCCCGATAACTCCCTGACCCAGGCCGGCGCGACCATTCTTGGTTCCTTCTATTATAAGAACAACTACCAGGACACCAACAGGAGGAATGTCCGCAACACCACAAGCTTCGTCGCCAACATCTTCCGTGACATCCTCACGCTCAATGGCGACGCCACTGTCCGTTACACTGACAACAGGCAGAACGGTGTTCAGTCTCCGGTTCCCTACAAGACCGCTGAAAAAGGCGCTGTCAAGTATATGGGAAGCGCATATGACGGCATCTATACCTCCAACCATACGAAAGGCTACATTGCCACCAACCTCTATGCCCAGTATGCGCAGACATTCGGGAAGCATGAGGTGAAACTCATGGTCGGTACCAACTATGAGCAGGAGAACTACAAGTACATGTTCATGCACAGGAACAAGAAGCTCTTTGAGGGTGCTGAAGACATCGCTCTCACCACTGGTTCCCAAAGCATCGACAGTGACTACTATAAGTGGCGTATCGGCAGCGGCTTCTTCCGTGCCAACTACGTTTTCGCGGACCGCTACCTCTTCGAGGTCAACGGACGTTACGACGGATCATCGAAGTTCCCTACCATCCAGCAGTGGAAGTTCTTCCCGTCAGCGTCATTCGGTTGGCGTGTGTCTCAGGAACCTTTCTGGAAGATTAGTCCTGACGCCATCTCCAACCTCAAATTCAGGGTTTCCTACGGATCCCTCGGCAACGGTAACATCGCCGCTTACAGGTTCCAGGAACTCTTCTCTCTCAACACGCAGGATAGGCTCCTGAACAATTCAAAGAACCTTTCCACGAGTGTCCCTTCGCCTATTCCTGCTGGATTGACTTGGGAGACCGCCACGACGGCGAACTTCGGAATGGATCTGGGCCTGTTCAATGACAAGCTCACCTTCGTCGGTGACTACTACATCCGCAAGACCACTGGTATGTACTGCGCCGGAACCGAGCTCCCTTCGGTTTACGGAGCGAGCGCTCCTAAAGGCAACTACGCCGATATGACCACCAGGGGATGGGAGATCGTCCTGACCTGGAAGGATCAGTTCAACCTCGGCGGCAAGCCCTTCACTTATGAGATCAAGGGTACTCTTGCCGACTCCAAGTCCATCATCGACAACTATCCCAACGATGAGAAATACATCGGTGCGGGAGCCGGCACGGGAATCCAGAATTTCAACTACTACACGGGTATGACCCTCGGAGAGATCTGGGGATTCGAGAATGACGGCTACTTCACCTCGGCAGACTTCGACGCCAACGGCAAGCAGATCGCCGGGCCTAACCAGAGCTGGGTCCAGAACAACAACAGCCGCACCTGGCAGGCTGGTGACGTCAAATTCAAGGATCTCGACGGCAACGGGAAGATCGACTTCGGAAACTCGAAGGTGGGCGACAGCGGCGACCGTAAGATCATCGGTAACAAGCTTCCTCGTTACACCTACAGCGTCAACCTCAACTTTGGATGGAACGGTCTGTTCCTCTCCGCATTCATCCAGGGTGTCGGTCACCAGGATTGGTGGGCCGGTGGTGACAACTCGATGTTCTGGGGTCAGTACAGCCGTCCTTACTCGAATATTCCCGCCGATATGGTCGGCAACTGGTGGACACCGGATAATCCTGACGCTTATTGGCCCAGGTACACCGGATACATCGCCCACCAGGGGTCCCGTACTCTCCACATCCCTCAGACCAAGTACCTGCAGAATGTAGGCTATATCCGTCTGAAGAACCTCCAGTTCGGTTACAGCCTCCCGAAGAGATGGATCGAGGCCGCCAAGATGCAGGCAGTCAAGCTGTATGTCTCCGGAGAGAATCTCTGGTGCTGGTCACCCCTGTACAAGCACAGCAAGCAGTTCGATGTCAACAGCATCATGGGTGAGGACTCCGAGACCCTCAGCCTCGTGCACTCCGGTCTGTACAGTTCCCCTATCATGGCTGATGGTGGATCCAACTACAGTTATCCTATCCTAAAGGCTTTCACCTTCGGTATCTCTATCACTTTCTAAAGACAAGGAACAATGAAAAAGTATATATTCATAGCTTTTGTGGCTCTTATTGGACTGTCAGCATGCGATATGTATGAGACACCCAAAGCCTCTGTCGGCAAGGACGCGTTGTTCGCGAGTGAGAGCGGTCTCAAGATGTACACCAACTCCATGTATGACGTTCTGCCCGGTGGCGGAATGACTTCGTGGGGTGAGACCGGCACCAACATAATCAATGCTTACCAAGGTGCCCGGACAAGTCTCACAGCCTCCTATACCCCAAGTATGGAAGGCAAATGGAGCTGGGGTACTCTCCGTAATATCAACTACTTCCTTGACAATAACAACAACACCGCCGTCAGCGAGAAGGTCCGGAACAATTACAACGGTATCGCCCGTTTCTGGAGGGCTGTCTTCTATTTCGACAAGATCCGCACCTACAATGATGTCCCCTGGATCGACCACGCGCTCGACATTGACGACGAACTTCTTCTCGCCGGACGTGACTCCCGCACCGTTGTCGCGGAACACATCTACGAGGATCTCCAGTTTGCGATAGAGAACATCACCGAGGCTTCGAACGCTTCCGCCACCCTGGTTACAAGCCTTGTGGCCGCTGGAGAGCAGTCCCGTTTCTGCCTCTGGGAGGGAACCTTCCGCAAGTATCACGGCGAGCCTGAGGCTGACAAGTGGCTCCAAAGGGCCGCCGCTGCCGCCAAGATCGTAATGGACAGCAAGAAGTATTCGTTGAACACCTCCGGGAATCAGCCTTACAGGGATCTCTTTATCACCAGGATTCCGAAAGCCAACGAGGTTATGCTCGCAACGGTCTACAGTGTCGCCGACGGTATCACCAACGGTATGAACCGCAGGAGTACCGCCTCGACCCTCGGCACTCCGTTCAGCCCCATACGTCAGTTCATGAACATCTACCTCAAGCTCGACGGCTCCAGATACACCGACGATCCTTCCTACTTGACTGATGAGTTCATGACCGAGTTCGAAGGCCGTGACAAGCGTATTGCCCAGACCATCCGTGTCCCCGGCACCATCCGCTCCAACGGCCCCGCATATCCTGACTGGCAGGTCACCTTCACAGGTTATATGGGTATGAAGTTCTGTACCGACGACGCCAATCTTGACGGTATGTACAGCAACGAGAACAACTATGTCTGGATGCGTTATGCGGAAGTTCTCCTCAACTATGCGGAGGCTAAAGCCGAACTCGGGACCCTCACCGACGCCGATTGGGCGGAGACGATAGGAAAGCTCCGTGCCCGTGGAGGCATCACCGGAGGCCTTGACGCGAAGCCAGCCACCGCCGATAAGTACCTGCAGGAGACCTTCTTCCCCAACATCAGCGACCCCACCATCCTCGAGGTACGCCGCGAGCGTCTCATCGAGCTAGTCTGGGAGGCTACGCCTTCATCATTCGCTGACGTGCAGCGCTGGAAAGTCGGACCGCTCCTCGGTATCAAGTGGCAGGGAATCTATGTCAAGGAGTTTGACAAGAACATCGACCTTGACCTCGACGGCACCCCGGATGTCTACTTCTACACCGGGAACAAGCCTACACCTGAAGGACACGTGGTCTATGTCGATATGAAGGGCAGCAACTGGTCGGTGGACACGGATGGCCACACCATCCTCTTCACTCCGGAAAACAAGTTCCAGTCATCCGATTGGGTTGACAAGGCTTATTTCCACCCGATCTCAACAAATGACCTTGCTCTCAACCCCAATCTTGGTCAGAACCCTGGTTATTAACAGAGTCTTATATCAGGAAAGGGCGGTCGTACAGGCCGCCCTTTTTCGTTTATATTACGGAAGGAGATGCAACGGTGCTAAACTTTCTCTATCGGCATAATTTTACTATTTTTGTAGTTACAGGCCTTGGTCAGGGAACCACTCTGCAAATCCAGGGTTTGTATTGAGGCGTAAAACTTAATACTACATAAATGGATTCATTCAAGGAATTGTGCCGAAAGCGCCGCAGTCACAGGTTGTTCTCCCCGGAGCCGGTTACTGACGAACAGTTGAGGACCATTCTCTCGGGCGCGTTGATGTGCCCGTCATCCAAGGGTCTTCGGAAATGGCGTTTCGTGGTTACACGCGATCCGGAGAGGATTTCGGGCCTCGGAGGCATCAGGCCGGCAGGCTCCGCGTTCATTTCCGGTGCAGCCGCCGTCATAGCGGTGCTGGGAGAACCCGCCGCCCAGGAAATGTGGATTGAAGATTGTGCCATTGCCGCGGTTACGATGCAGTATATGGCTGAGGATATCGGGCTTGGTTCCTGCTGGTGCCAGGTCCGTGGACGCGAGAGCTGCGACGAAGGCGTGAGCGCTGAAGATAAGGTGAAACTCATTCTCGGAATCAAGGATGAGTATTCCGTCCTGTGCCTGGTCGGCCTGGGTCACCCTACGGATGTGAGGAAGCCTCAGGACGAGAGTGCGCTTAAATGGGACCAGGTTGAATGGAAATAACCCCCATCGCATATTTCAGGTCTCCTTTCGGTACGAAGTTCGGGATTCCGAGGCAGGCCGGTCTAGTGGAAGGCTTGCGCGGAAGGATAGTTTTCGAACCCGGCTTCCGTTCTGCCGAAGCCATCCGCGGTCTCGAAGGTTTCGATTATATCTGGCTGGTCTGGGGCTTCTCGGAAAATACCCGGTCATCGTTCAAGGCTACTGTCCGCCCTCCCAGGCTGGGTGGTAACGAAAGGGTAGGGGTATTCGCAAGCCGTTCCCCTTTCAGGCCCAACTCCCTGGGCCTTTCTTCCGTACGTCTGGATTCGATCGACCTTGATGCCAAGGGACCTGACGGGAAACCTGTCGGCCCGGTCCTGGAAGTGCTTGGAGCCGATCTGATGGACGGTACGCCGATTTACGACATCAAACCTTATGTGGAGTATTCCGATTCCCACCCCGGAGTCAGGTCGGGATTCGTCGACTCCCGTTCATGGGAGAGTCTCGAAGTGGTTTTCCTTGAAGGATGCGTGAATCCGGGGATAGACCTGGATGTGCTCAGGTCGGTTCTGGAACTGGATCCCCGGCCGGGATATCATGACGATCCGGACAAGACATATGGAATGACTTTCGAAGGCTTTGACATACGGTTCAAGGTCGAAGGGAAGACGCTCTTCGTGACCGGAATCGAAAAGAAATCCTGATGCTGTCAATTTGATTGCAGTATCGGGTGAAATCGTTATGATTTTTGATTTGACAGTTGATTTTATTGAAAAAATGTAATATATTTATTGCGATTAAAAGGAGAAACTTAGATGGAGAATAAGACGATTCTTACGGACGCTCCCCAGAAAGGGAATATCCTTATCATAAATACAGGCTCCACCACTACGAAACTCGGTTATTATTCGGACGGCAAGAGGGTTTTCGACGAGAAACTCGAGCATACGGCTGACGAGGTGGCAAAGTACAAGTCCGTGATGGACCAGAGCGACATGCGCCGCCAGGCCATCAAGGATTTCATGAGCAAGAAGGGTATCCCTCTTGAGGATGTCGACATAGTCATGGCCCGGGGAGGGCTTTTCACCCCCGTGATCACCGGCGTGTATGACGTGAACCAGGATATGAGAGACGTCCTGATCAGTTGCAGGGACGGCCTTCACGCCTGCAACCTCAGCGCGGTCCTTGCCGACGACATCGCCAAGGAGATCAATGATATCCGTGACGCAAAGGGCGAGGTTCCCCGTTTCGGCAGGACGACGGCTTATGTGGCCGATCCTCCGATGGCTGACGAGATGCTCCCTGAATGCCGGATGGGAGGAATACCTGAATTTACCCGCAAGACCCTGTTCCACGCCCTCAACTCCAGGGCGATAGTCAGGAGGTATCTCCGTGAGCACGGGCATACCACCAATGACGTAACCGTGATCGTCGCCCATATGGGGGGCGGAGCGACTATCTCCCTTCACAGTCACGGGAGGGTGCTAGATGTCAACCACGGTCTCGGCGGAGACGGCCCCATCACTCCGGAAAGGGCGGGTTGCTGCCCTCCGTTCGAACTGATTGACATGTGCTTCAGCGGGAAATACACCAAGGACGAGATCAAGAAGAAACTCGTCGGAAGGGGAGGAGCTGTCGCGTACTTCGGCACCAACAGCATGATAGATGTGGAGAACATGGCGGATGAAGGCAATGAACTGGCGATAACTTTCCTGAAGGCATACGTCCTGAACATCTGCAAGTATATCGCTTCCATGTCGGCCACTGCCTCCGGCAAGGTGGACGCCATCCTGCTGACTGGAGGTATCGCCCACAGCAAGAAGCTGATGCAGGCCATCAAGGAAAGGATCGGCTTCATAGCTCCCGTGGAAGTCTATCCAGGCGAGGATGAGATAAACAGCCTAGCCGAGAACGGTTACATGATCCTCTCCGGCCAGACCAAGATCCATACCTACAACAAGGACAGGCTTCTTGATGATTGAACACACTAAAACTAATATGATATGGTAGATATAGATTGGAGCAAACTCAAATTCAGTTATACCAAGACGCGTGCGATTGTGTACAGCCGCTGCATCGACGGTGAATGGGAAGCTCCTGTATTAACCGAAGACTTCAACATCCCATTGAGTTCGTTCGCAGGAGTATTCCATTACGCTCCGGCTTGCTTCGAGGGCCTCAAGGCCTTCAGGGGAGTAGACGGAAAGATCCGCCTGTTCCGCCCGGACATGAACGCCAAGAGGATGGCCGACAGTGCCAAATACCTGGACATGCCTTTCCCGTCGGAGAAGCTGTTCATCGACATGTGCGTCACCTGTGTCAAGGAAAACCTGGATTACCTTCCTCCGTTCGAAGCTTCAAGCGCATCCCTGTACCTGAGACCGACCCTGTTCGGAATCAATCCCCAGCTTGGTATCCATTCTGCGAATGACGTCATGTTCGTGGTCATGTGCTCACCTGTCGGAACATATTCGGGAGCCTTGAGCCTGATGCCCGGAACGGCCGTCCTTTCGAGGAATTATGACCGCGCCTCGACATTCGGATCCGGTTGCTACAAGCTTGGAGCCAACTATGCACAGTCTCTGCATGCCTACAACATCGCCCACGGAGCCGGCTACAGGGAACTGCTATTCCTCGATTCGGCCACCAAGACCAAGATTGAGGAATTCGGCTCATCCAATTTCTTCGCGATAAAGGGTAACAAATACATAACCCCTCTTTCACATAGCGTACTCCCTTCCATCACCAATGCCAGTCTCCGGACAGTGGCTGAGGAGATGGGAATGGAGATAGAGATGCGTCCGGTGTACGTCGAGGAACTGGCCGGGTTCGACGAAGTCAACTCCTGCGGAACGGCTGTCGTTATAACTCCTATATGCTCCATCGACGACAAGCCTACCCTTGAAGGCACGGAAATCACCCGTACGTTCACTTTCGGTACCCCTGACAAGTGCGGCCCCGTCAGCGAAAAGCTATACTGGGAGATCATCGGGATCCAGAGGGGACTCAAGGAAGATACCCGCGGCTGGTGTATGTTCATAGACGGATAGTACCATGCCGGACCTTGGAGAGATAGAGGCCATCCTCCTTGAGGACAGGATAGAGGAGGCGATCAGGCTGCTGG
>JAEEGJ010005962.1_pt1 | contig 37299 bp, 29 predicted proteins | sample 8958761 | NCBI WGS metagenome assembly JAEEGJ01 (sample SAMN16246546, study PRJNA631951) | gut metagenome | biome: gut microbiome; feature: rumen; material: RS-attached | host: Bos | place: Iran: Karaj | collected 2018-10
GATTGAAAATATCGCACGTACCGATGTTAAGCTTGATTGCCTGAACGAAGTTGATTATGAGGCAGATAACCTGCACCAGGCTCAAGATGAGCAGTAAAGCGCCGGGAATGCCGTCGATGAGCATCGTTAGGGCTAAAAGAGAGGTCATTACCTCGAGAAATGCGAGTATACGACCCTCTTGCTCTCTTCTGGCACAAAGGCCCCGGTAATACATGCGGAAACCTGGAATGAATGACTTCCACCACTCAAGACCACATTTCTTAAAGAATGGAATGTAGCATAGACCTGAAATTACAAATAGAACAATACTCTCGATTCCGTTGGTGGCAATACTTGCCGCGGTCGCTGTATCAGACATAGGATACCCCCAAAAGTATTTAACAAAATAAATTTACATATATTATAATACGGGCACTTCAAACGGAAATGCAACAAATGCTTTGCTATAATAATGAAAACTTATTGTTAACGGAGGCCTATGGATGGCAAAAAAGCCTGTTGAATACGACATCGGATGCGTGCCGAGCAATTGGTGGTATCACTGTATCGGCGAGAACATCCTTGTATCTTTGATCGCATTATTTACCGGCATTAAGGTAAAGCCCGATCAGGACTACCTCAATGAGGAGGGTCCGATCATAGTTATCTCGAACCACGAGTCTTACCTTGACCCGATGGTAACAAGTAAGCTTACAAGAGGCCGCCCGGGAAATTTCGTTACGGGTGAGTTCGTTTTCAGAAAGAACCCTTGGGGTCACTGGTTCCGCTTGGGCGGCGCTATCCCCAAGAAGCAGTTCGTAGTAGATACCGTCGCAGTTAAGGCCATGATGAAGGTCATGAAGCGCAAGGGTGTGCTCTTTATCTACCCTGAGGCTACACGTTCCGTTGACGGCTCTACGATAACCTTTGACGACGGCGTGGCGAAGATGGCGAAGAAGGCCGGAGCTGCGATCTACATCGCGCACATTCACGGCGCGTACCTGACAATGCCCCGCTGGGGTAAGGGCTTAAGCATTCGCAAGGGCAAGATCACGGCTGAGTTTACCCATAAGCTTCCTGGTGCGAAGGTCAAGGAGATGAGTGCGGAGGAGATCCAGCAGTACATCCTCGACGGTATGAAGTACGACGAGAACGATTATGCTCGTGAGACCAAGCTCGTATATAAGGGAAAGAACCTTGCGTGCGGCCTTCAGAATGTAGCTTATATCTGCCCCAAGTGCGCACAGGAGTTTACCGTGCAGTGGGCAGGAAAGAAGGAGAGCGACTGCGTTGTCTGCTCTTCCTGCGGCAACAAGGTTCGTTACCTGCCTACGGGACTTCTTGAAGGAGCTTCCGGCGAGGACAAGAGCTTTGACGACCTTCACAAGTGGACGCTGTGGGAGAAGGACCAGGTCGAGCAGGAGCTTGCGAAAGGAGATTTTCGCATGGAGCTCGAGGCGGATCTTCACAAGATGTTCGACCCTCTGACATGGGCGAAGACGGGCAGCGGCAAGGTTACGATCACTTCCACGGAGATTACTTACGATGGTACTGACTGCGACGCTTCCGACGGCATCCCGTATAAGAAGGGCAAGCCTATGAAGAAGTACAGAAACCGCACTCTTGACGGTGTCGCGAAGCCCGTAAAGCAGGTCTTCGAGATTGCTACCATGAGAGGCCTCGTCGCGAAATACGGCAAGTGCTTCGAGATCTACAGCAAGGACGGCGAGCTGTTCAGATTCTATGTGGACGGCCAGAAGGTTTATAAGGTGCACCAGGTGGTAGAGCTTCTTGGCAAGCACCGTGAAGGTGATAAGGCATGAGTAAGAAGATAGAACATCCGGTATTTGATCATAAGATCATCAGTTATTTTCTGATCGCATTCTGCACGTTGATGGCGATTTCCATAGGAAGCCTGATCGGATCGATCATAGGAAAACTGATCTTTCCGTCGTTTGATACGGGTGCGACAGGGGGTATAGCTTCTGCGTTGGCCTCTGTGGCGATGGCGGTCATTTTCTGGCTGTATTTCAAAAGGGAAGGGTACAAGGGAATCCTTAAGGGACACAAGTTCGGCTGGGCTTTCCTTATGCTGGCTCCTTTTCTCGCAGTGCATTATGCGGGAAGCGTTGTAAGCTGGAGTGAGTTTGGTTTCTCGGGCAAGGTTTTGATCGCAATCCTTTCTGCACTTACTCCCGGATTCGGAGAAGAGATGTCTTTCAGAGGCCTCGCGGTCGCGAACTTCATGAGAGGCGTGAAGGACGGCAAGAGCATAAAGTTGATTTTCTGGCTCTCATCCATAGTATTCGGTCTTGTACATCTTATGAATATCACTGCAGGCGGAGACGTATTGTCGTGCATAATCCAGTCTGTCTACGCTATCGGCGTAGGAATGGTATTCTGCGCAGTTTACCTTCGTACAGGTAACCTCTGGCCCATGATGATCGCTCATGCGAGCGTTGACTGCATGGAGTTCTTAAGAGGCGACCTCGATGTGAGCGGCGGAGTTATGGTCGGCTTGGGAGTCGGTGACTGGATAACGATCGCAGCGTCCGGAGTGGGTGTCGTTATCGCTCTTATCCTTATGAATAAGAAGCATGACGAGGAAATTATCGCCCTCTGGAACAAAAAATGGGGACAATAAGCTTTATAATCGCCCCAAAAGCATATATAATATTACGCGGTAATGAAGCGGTTAACGCTACAAAATAAATAATAGGAGTGTGGCATCATGGCACAGTATCTTAAGAAAAATGTTGAAGATTTGGATGTCAGCGGCAAGAGAGTCATCGTAAGAGTTGACTTCAACGTACCGCTCGACAAGGAGACAGGAGCTATCACAGACGATAAGCGTATCACTGCAGCTCTCCCTACAATTAAGTATCTCGTAGACAATAACGCGAAGGTTATCCTCGTATCACACCTCGGTCGTCCGAAGAACGGTCCTGAGGCTAAGTTCTCCATGAAGCCCGCAGCTGAGAGACTTGCTGAGCTCATCGGCAAGCCTGTTACACTCGCAGCTGACGTTATCGGCGAAGATGCAAAGGCTAAGGCTGCTGCACTCAAGGATGGCGAGATCCTCATGCTCGAGAACGTAAGATTCCACAAGGAAGAGACAAAGAACGATCCTAAGTTCGCTGCTGAGCTCGCTTCCATGGCTGATCTGTATGTAAACGACGCTTTCGGTACAGCTCACAGAGCACACGCTTCCACAGCTGGTCTTGCTAATTTCCTTCCTTCCGCTTGCGGTTATCTCATCCAGAAGGAGATCGACGTTATCGGTGGTGCTCTTGATAATCCTCAGAGACCTTTCGTTGCTATCCTCGGTGGTGCTAAGGTTTCCGATAAGATCGGTGTTATCACAAACCTCCTCGACAAGGCTGATACAATCATCATCGGCGGTGGTATGGCTTACACCTTCATCGGCGCTATGGGTGGTACAGTAGGTAACTCCCTGTTCGAGGCTGACAAGGTTGACCTCGCTAAGGAGCTCATGGCTAAGGCTGAGGAGAAGGGCGTTAAGCTCCTCCTTCCTGAGGATACAGTTGTTGCTACAGAGTTCGCAGCAGACGCTGAGTCCAAGGTAGTTCCTTCCATGGAAATCCCCGATGGTTGGGAGGGTCTCGATATCGGACCTAAGACAATCGAGAAGTTCTCCGCTGCTATCGCAGAGGCTAAGACAGTTATCTGGAACGGTCCTGCAGGCGTATTCGAGTTCGATAAGTTCGCTGTTGGTACAAAGGCTCTTGCTAAGGCTATCGCTGAGTCTGATGCAATCTCCATCATCGGTGGTGGTGACTCCGCTGCAGCTATCCAGAAGCTCGGCTTCGCTGATCAGGTTACACACATCTCCACAGGCGGCGGCGCTTCTCTCGAGTATATCGAGGGTAAGGTTCTCCCTGGTATCGATTGCCTGAACGACAAGGAGAACGGAAGAATCTTCGCAGCTGGTAACTGGAAGATGAACTGCGGTATCCCTGCAGACGCTGTTAAGCTCATCAACGAGCTCAAGCCCCTCATCAAGGACGCTAAGTCACGTGTTGCTCTCGGTGTTCCTGCTACAGCACTCGCTGCTGCTGTTGAGGCTGCTGCTTACTCCAACATCAAGATCGCTGCTCAGAACTGCCACTTCGAGGAGAAGGGTGCATTCACAGGCGAGATCTCACCTCTGTGGCTCGCTAAGATGGGCGTTAACTACTGCATCATCGGTCACTCCGAGAGAAGAGAGTACAACGCTGAGACAGACGAGACAGTTAATAAGAAGGCACTTGCACTTCTCAAGTACGGTGTAAGACCTATCATCTGCTGCGGCGAGTCTCTTGCACAGAGAGAAGCAGGCGAGACATTCGACTGGATCAAGAGCCAGATCGTAGGCGCTTTCAAGGATATCCCTGCTGAGAAGCTCTGCCAGATCACTATCGCTTATGAGCCTATCTGGGCTATCGGAACAGGTAAGACAGCTACTGATGAGCAGGCTGAGGAAGTTTGCGCATTCATCAGAGGCGTTATCGCTGAGCTCTATGATCAGGCTGCAGCTGATGCAATGACAATCCAGTACGGTGGTTCTTGCAACGCTAAGAACTGCGCTGGCCTCTTCGCTCAGAAGGACATCAACGGCGGTCTCGTCGGCGGTGCTTCCCTCAAGGCTGAGGACTTCTCCGTAATCGTTAATGCCGGCTGATTAGTTGGTTGAATTGATTATCTTGACCGCCTGTCCTTCGGGGCAGGCGGTTTTGTTTACTGTTTCAATAAAATTTACGCGTTAATACGCGCGCTCATGCTAAAATAAACGAAGTAAGAATAATAAGGGAGAGTCACAAGATGGACTACAGTTTTATTATTTACATTGTCGGCGCGGGCATTGTGTTTGTCTGGTCGATGATCGTTCAGACTAATCTCAAGAACAAGATGAATAAGGGAAGTCAGATGCGTGCAGGTTCTGGTAAGACGGCTAACGAGGTCGTTGAGGAGATGCTTCACGCACACGGCGTAACAGGAATTCTTATCGAGCATAAGCCCGGTAATCTTACAGACTGTTATTCACCCAAGGAAGGTAAGATCTATCTTTCAGACTCCACATACGGGCGCGACACTGTAACTGCGATCGCAGTTGCTGCACACGAGGCAGGACATGCCGTTCAGGATCATGAGAACATGATGCTTTATGAGTTCAGACAGCTTCTCGCTCCCGCTGCAGGAATCGCTTCAAGGATCGGACCTTATATCGTTATCGCAGGTATCCTTCTTTCTGCATATGCAGAGCGTAACAGCAACGGCGGCATCGGCTACACAATAAGCACCATCGGCATTGTTGTTTACTTCATTGCATTCCTGTTCTACCTCGTTATGCTCCCCGTAGAGCGTAATGCGAGCACACGTGCTTACAAGGACATGAAGGAATTCCACTGGGTATCTGACGACCAGCTGTCGTTCGCACACAAGGCACTTCGCGCAGCAGGTGACACATACGCAGTTGCACTCGCATCTTCAGCCATCACACTTATCAGGCTTCTCGCACTTCGCGGCGGCCGCGGCAGAAGACGCTGACATTATTTCTCGAAAAACACATACACACATAAACGGAGGTATCGCACATGGGCTACGAGTACATTGGTAAGGACGGAGAGTTTAAGTTAGGAAGTCCCGACAATTGGAGTTATCTGTATTTCCCGGACGGAGCGGCCTCCGGCATGATGGGCACGGTCACACCCGAGTTCGGCGGTGACCTTAAGACAAGCCAGAACACATTTATCCTGGAGCCTGTAAGCTCTGATAATCTTCACAATAACCGCTCCACGAGAAACTTCTGGATCTCTATCGAGAACGGTCCTCTTTTCTCTGCGATGGGTGCTTCTGCAAGACAGCATGCGCGCAAGGGTTCACCCAGTGCAGACGAGGCAACTCTCTTCGCTGGCATGCTCTATCAGAGAGTCGAAAGAACGATCGGCAAGTCCGGCCTTAAGACAGAAGTTACAACATTCGTTCCTGTAGATACAGACGATAAGATCGAGCTTACGAAGGTGAAGATCACGAATGCTTCACCGGAGCCTATCACGTTCACTCCTACTGCAGCTGTGCCGATCTACGGAAGATCTGCTGATAACATCAGAGACCACCGTAACGTTACTTCCATGCTTAACCGTATCCATACGAGTAAGTACGGTGTTGTAAACGATCCTACCCTCACTTTCGACGAGAGAGGACACAGAAAGAACGAAGTTGAGTATGGCTTCTATGCTTGTGAGGAGGAGGGTATCGCACCTTCTTGCTTCTGCCCGCTGCTTGAGGACTTCATCGGCGAGGGCGGAACTCTTGATAATCCGAGATTCCCCGTTGTAGGCGCTCCCAAGTATCAGATCGGCGACAGGATTGACGGCTTCGAGGCTATGGGTGCATGCATGTTCGAGAAGAAGACTCTGGCTCCCGGCAACAGTGTCGAGTTTGTCATGGCACTTGTTATCGGCGAGCGAGGAAAGACGGACGATGTAGCTTTAAGATATTTGTCCGCGAAGGTCTTCGACGCACAGCTTTTCCAGAACAAGACTTACTGGAAGCAGAAGGTTAACGTAAGACTTCACACAGGCGATAAGAACTTTGATAACTGGATGTACTGGGTTGGCATACAGCCGATCTTAAGAAGAATCTACGGCTGTTCCTTCCTGCCTCACCACGACTACGGTAAGGGCGGAAGAGGCTGGAGAGACCTCTGGCAGGACTGCCTCGCGCTGATCATAATGGATCCCGCGGATGTAAGAGGCATGCTCGTAGATAACTTCGGAGGCGTGCGTACGGACGGTACTAACGCGACCATCATCGGCACGGGAAGCGGCGAGTTCATTGCTGACCGTAACGGCATCACGAGAGTATGGATGGATCACGCTATGTGGCCGTTCATGACGATGGATCTTTATATCAAGCAAAGCGGCGATATTGGTATCCTTAACGAGACCGCTCCTTACTTCATCGACAGACAGGCATTAAGAGGCGAGCAGCTTCTCGAGAATGACCCCGGCGTTAAGTGTGAGGGTACAGTCCTCGAGCACCTGCTCCTTCAGAACCTCGCAGCTTTCTTCGATGTTGGTGAGCACGGCTCCATGAAGCTTAGAGGCGCTGACTGGAATGACGCTCTCGACATGGCGAAAGACAAGGGTGAGTCGGTAGCTTTCACTGCAGCTTATGCAGGTAACTACAGAAAGCTCGCACAGATACTCGACAAGTTCGCTTCTACAAACGGTGATAAGGTAAGCCTTGCTTCTGAGCTTGAGGCGCTCCTTGGCACAGCCGGCGGAAGAGATACTCTCATGAAGTACTGCGAGGACGTTAAGAACGGTTTCTCCGGCGACAAGAAGGAGTTCTCTTTGAACGACATCGCACGTGACCTCGAGGCCAAGGCTGATGCTCTTGCCGAGCACATCAGAAAGAACGAGTGGTTCACGGACGAGCTCGGTCTGTCGAGATTTAACAGCTATTACGATAACGACGGTAATCCTCTCGAGGCGAACGGCGATAAGGCCGGCAACCCTGCCATGATGATCACAGGTCAGGTGTTCACGGTAATGAGCGGCGTCGCTTCTGACGATCAGGTTAAGGCTATCATCGAGTCTGCCGACAAGTATCTCTACGACGAGAGTGCCGGCGGCTACAGACTGAATACAGACTTCCACGAGATCAAGACAAACATGGGAAGAATGTTCGGATTTGCTTACGGTCAGAAGGAGAACGGTGCTGTGTTCTCACACATGGCTGTTATGTACGGTAACGCCCTCTACACAAGAGGCTGCAAGGAAGCAGGCTGGAAGGTTATCGGCTCTCTGTACAGACATGCTGCTGACTTCGAGTCTTCCAAGATCTATCCCGGTGTGCCGGAGTATTTCGATCCGAAGGGAAGAGGTGTTTACCACTACCTGACGGGTGCTGCTTCATGGCTGATCCTTACTGTGTTGAACGAGATGCTCGGTATCAAGGGCGAGTTTGGCGACATGAAGTTCGAGCCGGGACTTCTGCCTTCACAGTTCGATGAGAATGGCGAGGCGGGTGTATCGTTCGAGTTTAACGGCGTGCCTGTTGACGTAACGTATGTCATGGACGGCGGCTGCGATACTGTCGCTAAGATCGAGGTCGACGGAGCTGTAGTTTCCGAGGGCACGAATGTGCTTCCTAAGGACAAGATAGGAAAGGAAATCAGGGTTACGCTTAAGTGAACAGAGAAGACGGAATCTTTAAGGCTTCATGCGGCGGCGGTAACGAGATAGCTTACTGCTGGTGCAAGCCGGATAACATGGATACAACTGCGATAAAGGGAGTGATTCAGATCTGTCACGGCATGGCGGATCACTTCTCAAGATATCTGCAGATGGCACAGTACCTGACAGAGCAGGGATTTATCGTCGGCGGCATGGACATGATGGGCCATGGCGCGACTTTCCAGCTTAATGCTGAGCGCGAGATGCCCAAGGGTTACTTCGGCGACGCGCCTGATTCTGCGATGTGCATCCTGAAGGACGAGATGGAGTTCCACAGACTTACCAAGGAAAGATTCGGTGAGTCTTTGCCGTACTTTCTTTACGGGCACAGCATGGGCTCGTTCGTGGCGCGTAATCTTTACATCACGCCTGAGTACAGCAAAGAGTTCGAAGCGTTCATCTTCGCGTCCACAATGGGACCGAACCCGGCTGCCGGCGCAGGCCTTGCGCTTACCAATATGATGAAGGTCTTCGGACGTAAAAGGGCTCCCGGCAAGTTCGTAAATAAGATCGCGTTCGGAACTTATAACAAGAAGATCCAGAACCCCAAGACGGACTACGACTGGGTTACTTCCGACGAGGCTGAGGTGCAAAAATACATGCAGGACGATCTCGCAGGATTCCTGTTTACGAACAAGGGCTTCGCAGATCTTTTTACACTCGTTATCCGCATGCAGAAGAAGGATGCTTATGATCACGTCCCTCTCGATAAACCTGTCATGCTTACATACGGCGAGGACGATCCTGTCGGCGATTACGGCAAGGGCGTGCGTCAGGTTATAGAGATATTAAGATCGAAGGGCGTTAAAGTTACTGAACGCAACTACGGGCACTTCCGCCACGAGATTCAGAACGAGAGCGTCAGATTCGATTACTTCCGTGACATAAGTAATTTCTTTCAAGGAGCAGTAAATGATTGAGATAAAACCATACGAGCACATAGTTCAGTACTACGAGACAGACCAGATGAAGGTCGCACACCACAGTAATTACATACGCTGGTTCGAGGAGGCGAGAGTCGACTTCTTCGAGCAGATCGGGCTTGGCTACAAGGAGTGTGAGCAGCAGGGAGTAATGAGCCCTGTCACGGCCGTCAGTGCGCGGTACAAGACGAGCGCGGAGTTCTACGACACGGTTGTAGTTAATATCCGCTTCTCGAAATACACGGGAGTGCGTCTCTACATAGAGTATGTGGTTACGGACAAGGCTACGGGCGCGGTACGCTGCACAGGACAGAGCGAGCACTGCTTCGTTTCTTCTGAGGGAAAGATAGTGTCTGTGGCAAAAGACTACCCCGAGATGGATGCCAAGATCCGTGAATACCTGGAGGAAGAAGCATGATTGATGTAGCGATTATAGGTGCGGGAACAGCAGGCCTTACGGCTGCGATATACGCAAGACGTGCGGGCGCTTCGGTGGCCATATTCGAAGGCGCGGCGCCGGGCGGACAGATAATCAATACGCCGGAGATCGCTAATTTCCCGGCGCTTCCGGGTGTGTCCGGATTCGAGTATGCCAACAAGCTTTATGAGCAGGCACAGGCTTTGGGTGCAGAGTTTGTTTTCGATACCGTGAAGAAGGTTACGGGCGATGTTAACAGCGGATTTAAGCTGATGTGTGAGTACGGAACGGAGTGCGAGGCGAAGACTGTCATTATCGGCAGCGGAGTCAAGCGCCGCGAGATGGGACTTGCAGGTGAGCAGGAGTATGCAGGGCGCGGAATATCGTACTGCGCGACCTGTGACGGAGCTTTCTTCAAGGGCAAGACCGTGGCGGTGTTCGGAGGCGGCAATACGGCCGTCGAGGATGCGACGTACCTCGCTAAGATCTGCAAGAAGGTCTATATAATCCACAGACGTAATGAGTTCAGAGCGGACAGGGCTTTGGTGGAAGAGATGCTCGAGCACGACAATGTCGAGACGAAGTTGTCTTTTACAGTGTCCGCGATACATGGTGATGCCAAGCTTACAGGCGTAACGCTGACTTCGGTCGACGGTCACGATGAGCTGCTCGAGACGGATGCTTTGTTTGTCGCAATCGGACTTATCCCGGAGAACGGTGCTTTCCGTGATCTGGTCGAGCTTGACGACTCGGGCTACATAATCGCGGACGAGTCGTGTGAGACGTCGGCTCCCGGTGTGTTCGCGGCGGGAGATTGCCGCACTAAGGAAGTTCGACAGCTGGTTACCGCTGCCGCTGACGGCGCGACCGCAGCTATAGCTGCCTCAAGGTTGAGCCGGAACGTTTAAGATGGTAAAATCTGTTGTCTTTTAATAAGAATTCTTAGCGCGGAGGGTAAGAAGCGATGTATAAGAATGTTTTTGATACGCTTGAAGAGAGAGGTTATTTCTCACAGGCTACACATAAGGAAGAGATCTATGACTTGTTGAGCAAGCCCGGTGTCAGCTTCTATATCGGCTTCGACCCGACTGCGGATTCACTTCATGTAGGACACTTCGTACAGATGATGGTAATGAGCCACATGCAGCAGGCAGGACACCGTCCTATCGCTCTCATGGGCGGCGGTACAGCCATGATCGGCGATCCTTCCGGAAGATCCGATATGCGTCAGATGATGACAGTCGAGACTATCGACCACAATGTAGAGTGCTTCAAGAAGCAGATGGGAACAGTCGTTGACTTTACTGACGGCAAGGCTCTCATCGTTAACAACGCTGACTGGCTTAGAAACCTCAACTACATCGAGTTCTTAAGAGAGATCGGAACACACTTCTCCGTTAATAAGATGCTTACTGCTGAGTGCTACAAGGCGCGTCTCGAGAAGGGTCTGTCTTTCCTCGAGTTCAACTACATGCTCATGCAGGGCTACGACTTCTACTATCTCCACGAGAAGTACGGCTGTAACCTCGAGTTCGGCGGTGACGACCAGTGGTCCAACATCCTCGCTGGTATGGAGCTCGTAAGAAGAAAGAAGGGTGATTCCGTTTACGGCCTCACATTTACTCTCCTTACTAACAGCGAAGGTAAGAAGATGGGTAAGACAGCTAAGGGTGCTGTATGGCTCGATGCCAACAAGACTCCCGTTTACGATTTCTACCAGTATTGGAGAAACGTTGATGACGCTGATGTCATTAAGTGCATGAAGCTTCTGACTTTCCTGCCCATGGACGAGATCAACGAGTACGCTAAGCTTACTGACTCCGCTATCAACGAGGCAAAGAAGAGACTTGCTTATGAAGTTACAGCTATCATCCACGGTAAGGAGCAGGCTGACATCGCGAAGAAGACTGCAGAGGACCTTTTCGAGAATAAGGGCGGCAAGTCCGAGGACATGAAGACAACGGAGATTGCGGCTGCTTCTTTGGCTGAGGGTATCGACCTTGCGCAGGTGCTCGTTGATGCAGGTGTATTCAAGTCTAACGGCGAGTGCAGAAGAATGATCGATCAGAAGGGTGTTTACCTTAACGACGTTGTTGTCGGTGATAAGTTCTATAAGCTTACAGAGAAAGATTTTGATGCAGACGGCGAGGCTATCGCACGTAAAGGTAAAAAAGTTTACCACAGGCTTAAAATAGTTTGATAAATGTGATATTATTATTAGGTCTGTATGTTAAACAGGATTGTTTGACACCAAATTCTTAAAGGAAGGTATAGAACTATGAAGACGATGAAGAAGGTTATCTCGGTAGCTCTTCTCGGCGCAATGGCTTTTTCTATTGCCGGCTGCGGTAAGAACTATCAGGTAGTTTCCAAGAAGGACTTCACAAACGCTCTTGAGGATGTATGTGATCTTGATGAGGATGATTGGTATGACTACACAACATACTATTCACACTCCGAGCACGACATCGATTGCTACGACGGTGACTTCCACTATGAGTGGATCCAGTTCGACAGCAATTCTCACGCTATGGATTTCTTCGAGGATAATTTCTACGATGATTACCAGGATATGATGGATGACAAGGACTTCGACGGAAGAACATCCAGCAGACTCACAGATTCTGAAGGTTACATCCTCCTGAACGGTGAGAGCCACAGCGACGATTTCTATGATGATGACCTCTACGGCGGTATCTTCTGCAAGGAAGACGTTGTAGTTATCGTTCTCGTAAGAAGTGACAGTGACAGAGATATCGATACAGTTAATGAGTTCCTCAGAGCTATCGGTTATCCTCATCCCTGATTGAATCGTTAGAATGAATTTAAATGAGGACCGCTTATTATCAAGCGGTCCTTTCTATAAGAAAAGGAGCCTACACATGAAGAATATCAAGAAGATCATTGCAGTGACACTCGTTGGCGCCATGCTGCTGCCCCTCGCAGGCTGTGCTAAGAAGATCGAGCACATCAGAGCAGGTGAGTTCAAGGACGCTATCGAAGAGGTATTCGATGATGACGATTACACCTCTTACGGCGATATGATCGCTGTAATGGATGACGATTACGCTATCGTATTCACTCAGTTTGATGATGAAGACGAAGCTGAGGATGCATGGGAAGACATGGTCGATTCATTCGAAGATATGATGGACGATAAGGACTTCGACGGAAGAGCCAGACTTGTAAACCGTGATACTTACGGATACATCCTCCTTAACGGCGAGTGCGATGACAGAGACTTCTACACTGGAAGAAGCTATATGTACGGCGGTATCTACTTCGTAGAGGATGAGGCTTTTGCAATCCTTACTGTTGAAGACGATAACGATACAAGAGATGATGTTAATACTATCCTTCGTGCTCTCGGACTCCCCCGTCCCTGATCGGATTTGATTAATTAGTATTGATGAGGACCATTCGCAAGAATGGTCCTTTTAATTTCCCACTCACTATATTTACAAACGAATGTTCGCCTGTTAGAATGAAGCCAATAAGGGGGTATATAACATGGCGGACAATGAGATCAAAGTATATGAACCGATTAATAGGGAAGATGTTAAGGCACGCATATTCGAGATAAGAGGCTTCCGGGTCATGCTCGACAGCGATATCGCGAATTACTTCGGAGTAACGACGGGGAATCTCAATAAAGCAAAAAACAGGAATATTAATAGATTTCCGGATAATTTCAGCTTCGTCCTTACGGATCAAGAAGTATCGCTATTCCAATCTGGAATAGCGATACAGACGCAAGGTGTTAAAGGTGGCAGAAGCAATAACCCTACAGTCTATACTGAACAGGGTGTTGCAATGCTTACGTCGGTTTTGCATACGGAGCGAGCAATATGTGCCAGTATTCAGATAATAGAGGCTTTTGTTGAGATGTCTCATTATTTGAAGGAGAACCGTCAGCTTTTGACTTCGGAAGGACTTGAAGCGTTTGAACTTAAGCATTACCGATTGGCGGACAGAGTACAGAATATTGAAGATAATATGATTACCCGTGATGATCTTTCTGCTCTGATGAAATTGTTTGATGCAGGGATCAGATCCGAGGAGACACTTATACTGAACGGAGAACCGTTCAAAGCAGATCTCGCTTACCAGAAGATATATAAGAAAGCAAAGAAGAATATCATTACGATTGATAATTATTTGGGAGTAAAGACCCTGCAGCACTTAGTGCATGCCAAAGAGAATACGGATATTACGATCATTAGTGATAACAAGGGATTCAAGCCTCTAAGACGTTCTGAATACAATGATTTTCAGACAGAGTATCCGAGGATAAAGATACGTTTCATAAGAGCTCAGAACAAGATCCATGATCGTTACATAGTGCTGGATTACGGTACGAGGGATATGAAGATCTACCATTGCGGAACGAGCAGTAATAGTGCCGGTGGAAAAGTAACGACCATCACCGAGTTGAAAGAGACGAACGTCTACAAAGAGATGATAAAGGGTTTGCTAAGTCACCCCGTGCTTAAGATGAAATAACCTATGCCGCACATGATACATGACTTTACATACGACGGGACGATAGAAGGGCTCCTGTCGGTATATCTTAAATGCATCGCCATGAAGGTCCGGCCGCTTGATATTAAGCCGGAGTTTATGGTGAAGGGGAAGCCGTTCGAGGACCGGTATCTGTTCGTGCGGACCAATGTGGCACAGGCGGACAGACTGTACCGGTATATCGGACAGTGTGCTTCTGCCGAGATTCAGCAGATGATGACGGATTGTTTCCTGACGAGCCTGCCCAGGATGGAGCTTGACCTCTATGAACTTATGAGCCGCGCGATCAGATTCGGGGCCCGTATATCCGAAGACTATGATGACGAGACTATGCACCGGATACAGATGGCCATACGGGACCTTTACCGTGAGTCGCAGACTTTGATCCAGGCGATGGATTGGCGCAGGGAGGGGAGTGTATCAGTTGTCTCTCTTAACCCTCGTAACTGTGTGCTTCCTCTTATCAAGAATCGGATACTGAGCGATCCGGAATACGATGACATCTTAGCTTACGATCAGCGTCACTGCCTGCTTCTTATGAGAAACGGCAGCGAGGATGATCTGCTCGATATTCACAGGCTTCCGATCCCTGTCGTTAAGAATGAGCATGAAGTGTATGAGACTTTCTGGCCGTATGTGACGGGCGGGTTGGAGGTTCAGTGCCATCGTATCGGTGGCAAGGGTGCGGACAGCCTGTCGCCCTTTTGGCGGATCGCGTGAGTTTGGATAGCTCTGTGCACCTTTTATCGATCATTAGAATTTGGTGCACGAAAAAGGTGCAAAAAATGCACCAAATCGCTGTTGAGCAGATTTGGTGCATCTATTTGCGATAATATTGCACTTAAGCTTCTAATTCTTTATTTGGTGCATAAATCAGCTTTCAAATTTGCACCATATCAATGAGATATTGAATTTGGTGCACAATCCAATCCGGATTATGCCTTCTTGTCGTCGTCCTCGCGGATAGCTCTTCTTCTGATCTTACCGGAGACTGTCTTCGGAAGCTCATCAACGAACTCTACGATTCTCGGATACTTGTAAGGAGCAGTCTTTGCCTTAACGTATTCCTGAATCTCCTTCTTGAGCTCCTCTGTAGGCTCTGTGCCCTTAACGAGAGTCATTGTAGCCTTAACGACGATTCCTCTTACGCCCTTCGGGTCAGGTGCACCTGTAACGGCACACTCGAGGACATAAGGCAATTCCATGATAACGTTCTCGATCTCGAAAGGTCCGATACGGTAACCGGAAGACTTGATAACATCGTCTGTTCTTCCGACATACCAGATGTAGCCGTCCTCATCCATCCAAGCAGTGTCACCTGTGTGATACCAGCCGTCGTGCCAAGCATCCTTTGTGAGCTCGGGTGACAGATAGTACTCGAGGAACAGTCCCTTCGGGTGATACTTCTGTGTGTTGATGCAGATCTCGCCTGTCTCACCGGGCTTGCACTCGTGGCCGTCAGGATCCAATACCTTAACTTCATATAGCGGGTTAGGCTTACCCATGGAACCGAGTCTGATACCGGAACCTACGAGGTTAGCGATAACGAGAGTTGTCTCTGTCTGACCGAAGCCCTCCATGAGGCGGATACCTGTAGCTTCCATGAAGCGGTTGAATACCTCAGGGTTCAAAGCCTCACCTGCAGTAACTGCATACTTGAGGGAAGAAAGATCGTATTTAGAAAGGTCTTCCTTGATGAAGAATCTGAACATGGTAGGCGGAGCACAGAATGTTGTGATGTTGTGCTTCGCGAACATAGGAAGGATCTCTTCAGCCTTAAATCTGTCAAAGTCGAATGTGAAGACAGGAGCCTCACACAGCCACTGTCCGTAGAGCTTACCCCACAGAGCCTTACCCCAACCCGTGTCGGAGATGGAGAAGTGCAGGCCGTTAGGGTCAACGTTCTGCCAGTATTTCGCTGTGGTGATGTGACCGATAGCGTACATGTAAGAGTGCAGCGCCATCTTAGGATAGCCTGTTGTACCGGATGTGAAGAACATTACCATCGGGTCGTAACCGCAAGCGTAGTCTGCAGGTCTCTCGAATACATCGGAGAAGTTTACGAACTCCTCATCGAATGATCTCCAGCCGGGTCTTGTGCCGTTGCAGATGATCAATGTCTGAAGTCCGTAAGCAGCTGCAGCCTTCTCTACTTCATCAGCAGCGTCGTCATCTGCAGTGCAGACGATAGCCTTAACGGAAGCTGCCTGGAAACGGTACTCGTAGTCCTTGTCACGCAGAAGGTGAGTAGCAGGGATAGCGACAGCACCGAGCTTCTCGAGACCCATCATGGCGAACCAGAACTGGTAGTGACGCTTGAGAACGAGCATTACCTTGTCGCCCTTGCCGATGCCTAAGGACTTGAAGTAGTTCGCTGTCATGTTGGAGTACTTCTTCATGTCCGTGAAAGTGAAGCGCTTCTCTGTAACGCAGTCTTTCGCAACCCAGAGCATAGCGAGCTTCTCGGGATCCTTGTCTGCGATGGCGTCAACGCAGTCGAAAGCGAAATTAAACTTCTTGCACTCAGGTACGTTTACCTCAACGTCAACGAGGTGTCCGTGCTCATCGAGAATGCCGTTCAAGTACTTAGCGTAGATAGGATCCTTCAAGTTAGCAGCATCGACATTCGTCATGCTGTCAGTCTTGATCTCTGTCTTATAAGGAGGTATATAGTCTTCGTTCTTGTCGGCAAGCTTCGGGTCGATGATGATAGCGTAGAACTCGCAGTCCTCGCCGCCTACAGCAAACTCGGCGTGGGGTGTCTCAGGATCGAAATAGATAACGTCACCTTCGTGGAGCACCTCGAAAGAGTCACCGAGCATAACCTTAAGTGAACCTCTTACTACGATGTTCATCTCCTGGCCGCCGTGAGTAACGAGCTTGTAAGGAGGATTCAAAGCCTCATCAGAGTAAGGGAGGATGACACGATAGGGCTCGCACATCTTGTTCTTAAATCTTGATCCGAGACGCAGATACTTTGTCTGGGAATCAGCACGTCTTACGATCGGGCGGCCCTGACCTCTTCTTGTTACTGCGTACTCTGTAAGTGAAGGGGAGAAACCTTCGAGAATGTCTGCGATGTCAACCTTAGCAAGGTTAGCGAACTTGAAGCAGAAAGAGAAGTTAAAGTCCTCTTTTCCTTCCTCATAACGCTCGTACTCCTCTACAGTAAGCTCCATCTTCTGTGCAGCTTCCTCGAGAGAAAGACCCATGTCCTGTCTCAAGGACTTTACGCGGCCAGCGACTTCAAGCAGCTTAGCTTCGACTTCGTTGTTTAAGTTCTCTGCCATCTTTGTTACCTCCGTTTGATCGGCATTTCTTCTTAACGCCGGGGAAATAAAAAAGCCCCAACGTTCCTTGAACGTTGAGACGAATTACCGTGTTACCACTCAACTTGCACCTTGTCATTAAGATGCCACTTCAGGTTCCTATAAACCCTATGCCTTAACGCGGCCATACGGATGCGGTCTACTCGAAGTTAAACTTCATTCGGCACATCAGCTCGGAAGCGATAGTCACTTGGTAGTCTTTGTTGTCGGGATCTCAGCATCCCCGGCTCTCTGTGTACATCAACTGCCGGACCTTCTTCGTCACAGCATTTTTGCTATAAAACACTGCCATAATAACCGCAGTGCAAATGATTGTCAACAACATTTTGTTTACACAGGTTTAACATCTAGGGCATTTAATTATTAATTTATAAAAACTAAAATGATGGTATCTGAGTTTTATTGAGGTCAAGAGAGGGAACAATTATGATGTACCAGAAGTATCTTGTTACCGGTGCGAAGGAACCCGTCGGTAGATTGGTCGTTCAGATGTTGTTGGCGGAAGGATGCCAGGTTCGTGTATTGGTACCGCCGGAAACAGATGCATCCTTGCTTAAGGGCATGGGAGCAGAGATCTCTGAAGGTGAGATCTTCGATAAGGATTCGCTTAAGGATTTCTTCACGGTAGATGATCCCAGAAAGTCTGCTGTTATCCATACTGAAGAGATCGTATCCATTTCCAATAACAAGAATCTCAATATGAGAAGAGTAAACGTTGCCGGTGCGCAGAATGTCATCGATATGGCAATGCGTGCGAAGATCGGCAGATTCGTTTATCTCGGTTCAGCTTATTCACTTGATCCTGACTCAGCGCTTTCGGGCGAGACCGTACACTTCGACAGATCCAGAGTAGACGGAGACTATGCCGAGACTAAGGCAGAGGCTTCCGCTTACCTCATGAATAAGATTGATCTTAATAAGTTCAACGCATCACTCCTTCTTCCTACATTCATCATTGGTCCCGGCTTCTCCGAGGATTACGATATGAACAAGATCCTGAAGAAGTTCCTCGAGAACAAGGTATCTACAGTATCAGGCGGACATGCATTCGTTGATGTACGTAATGTAGCATCTGCACTCGTAGCAGTCTGTGAGAATGGTGAGCCTGGCGGAACCTATATTCTTAATGGTGAATATAAGTCAGCTCAGGAGTTCTTCTCTGAGGTTACTGCCACATCCGGTGCGGAGATGGTTAAGGAGATGCCAAAGTGGGCACAGAGCAAGTCCATGGATAAGTGGGTAAGCCGCTTCTGCAGAATTACTAAGAAGGATAACCCGAAGGAAGTTTATGCTCTGTTCATGAACAATCCTGATGCCAACTATGAGAGTACAGTAGATGCGATCCTTCCTGAGAGTGAAGTACGTAAGGTACACGATTCACTCGTAGATGTACTGTCCCGTCCGGGTAATGAAGTACGTCCTGACAGGATCGATCTTGAGAAGTCTGCAGCTGCCGCTGAAGCTGCCAAGGCTGCTAAGCCTGCTGAAGATAAGAAGCCTGAAGAGAGTAAGGTTTCTGAAGCAGTTATGAAGAGAGCTGAAGAGTCTGCTGCCAAGGCTGCACTTTCCAATGAAGATGCAGAGAAGAGAGCTGCCGCTGCAGCTGCTGCAAGAGAGAGAGTACAGGCTAAGATTGAGGCAGCCAAGATGAAGGCAGAGCAGAAGGCAGCTATCGCAGAAGCAGAAGCTAAGACAGTAGCTATGGCAAAAGAGACAGCTGCTCCTGCCGTTAATAGTGAGCCTGCAGAGTCTAAGAAGGATGAATCATCTTTCGCTAAGATATCAGTTGCTGATGCACTTGCACAGGCAGAGGCAAAGAAGAAGGAAGCTCCTGCACCGGCGCCCAAGGCGGCTCCCGCAGCTGCTGCTAAGCCTGCTCCCGCAGCAACAGTTGATGATATCCCTGAAGTAGCAGTAGAGGATATCGTTGATCAGATTGTAGCGGACGCAGTGAAGGCACCCGCTCCTGCTCCTAAGCCTGTTGCACCTGCACCGAAGCCTGTTGCTCCGGCTCCCGCACCCGTTGCGCCCGCGCCGGCACCTGCAGCTCCTGCACAGCCCAAGCCCGTTGATAATGGTTCGAATAAGCCTTTGTGGGAAAGAATTACCACCGAAGAGATCTCGGAAGAGGAAATCTTCGGCGAGGATAAGTTCTAAAGATAAAGGTTTTATTTATAATAACTAACTCTGGAGAGAGGGGGATGCGAGTGAACCGCATCCCTCTTTTTCGCTGAGAGGGAAGTGGTACAATAGACCGCATGAGAATAATACTTGCAAGTAAGTCGCCGAGGCGCAAAGAGATAATGAGTCTTATCACACCTAACTTCGAGATAAGAAGTGAGGACGTGAACGAGCGTGCGATCGAGGCAAATGTCCTGGCTGGCGGCGGCACTCCGGATAATGTTCAAAGAGAGCTCGCGAGGGCGAAGGCGTCCGCGGTCTTTGCAAGTCTTCCTATTAACGAACGTAACGAGAGCATCGTGATCGGCGCGGATACCTGCGTTGTGTGCGGCGATGCGATCCTGGGTAAGCCCGCTGATAAGGACGAGGCCCGCAAGATGCTTCACATGCTCTGCGGAAAGACACACGAAGTTATCACAGGCGTGTGCGTTAAGTCGCCGTCGTTTGAGCAGGTTTTTACTGAAGTGACGAAGGTTAAATTTGGTGTGCTTGATTCGTTCCAGGAGGAACTGATCGAGCGTTATATCAATACAGATGAGCCTTACGACAAGGCGGGAGCATACGGCATTCAGAACGGCGGAGCTCTGCTCGTCGATACTGTCGAAGGCGATTATTTCAATGTTGTCGGATTACCTGTAAGAAGACTGTCCATGGTTCTCGGACATCTTCATATAGGATACTGATCAGTTATTCTTATAATTCTTTATATAGTCGATCACGCGATCCTTCGGGATGGGCTCGTACAGATATGTTCCCTGGAAGTATGTGCAGCCGTAATCACGAAGCTTCTCGAACTGCTGCGCGGAGCTTACGTTGGTAGCGTCTACAGGGATGTCGAGTTCCTTGAGAAGGCTGATCATGGAACGTGTCAGAACGTCCTGTGCAGTGCCTTCCTTGAGATCTGATGTGAAGTGTCCGTCGAGCTTTACGAGTGATATCGGAAGCAGCGGGATACTGTTCAGTGAAGAGTAACCTCTGCCGAAATTATCGAGCGACATTGTGATACCCGATGACGCGAATGCATCGAGAGTATTCTGTATCTCGGAAAGATTGATCGTCGCGCCGTCTGAAGGGATGTCGATGATAACGTTATGAAGATCGCATCCGGCTTCATCTGCGAGTGTAAGCAGATCGACCTGAAGGTCAGGAGTATGAAGCTGAGTCGTAGACAGATTGATGGTCATGGACAGCTTGGGATCGATCGCGTTGATGAGGGCGAGCATCTCGAACGACTGTCTTAGTGTCAGCTCGCCGAGTGCGTAGATGTGACCTGTCTTCTCAACATAGAAAAGGAAGTCCTTCGTGTCTACCGTGCCGTGTCCGGGGCAATCCCAGCGAACGAAAGCCTCGAAGCCCGTGAGGTTACGCTCGGCATCGAAGCGGGGCTGGTATACCATGAAGATCTCGTTATTCTCGAAAGCTTTATCGAAAAGCACCTTTATCTCATCTATAGCAAGATCTTCGAGGAAGGAGCATCTTGCTTCGCCTGCCTTGGGCTCGTAGATCTTAGCGTCTGTGTCCTCGTTAACAGCATCGTACATTGCAGCCTCTGCGTGCTGGATGAGCTCGCCTGCAAACATGGCGTCTCTCGGGTACTGTGCGATACCTGCGAAGAAGTTTCCGTCTGTCTCTTCATTAAGAGCCTTCGCGATCTCGATGGCGTAGAGGAGAACTTCTGTATCATCCTTAAGTCTTGTGGTGATGATCGCGAACTCGTTGTTGGCGATACGTCCGACGAAGTCCTTGGAGTCTGCAGCTTCGCGAAGACGGTGGGCCATCGTCTGGATGAACAGGTCAACGACGATGTGGCCGTTGCTCTGTGAGAATCTGACCGGATCTGCAACTGTAAGATAGATCGCATAGATCGGATGGATGTCGCACATCGTGCCCTTATCAGCCGCTTCGCGGTAAGCCTGCTTATAGTCGAGGATCTTGATGTCGGCATGCTCGTTGATCATGTGTCTGTTAGGAAGAGTTGTGAGCGGATCGAGTGCGATATAACGGCTCGTCTCGACGGCTTCTGCATAACCTGTCTTATCAGCGATATCCTCATGTCTTACGATAGTACCGGGACGTGTGGCCATGTTCTGTGTGACCATAGCCGAGGTCTCGAAGCTGATGCGTCTTGCCTTCTCGTCTGAATACTTCTTGCCAAGCTTATCGATACGGTCGCCGACACGCACGATGAAGAATTCGAAGATAGTGTTAATGAGGAAGGACAGCAGTGCGAGACCTACGAGCACGAGCATGTTGCTGCTGTGTCGTGAAGAGAATGCTGATGTGTAGATGAATATCTGAACTATAGTCAGAGCCGTGGAGATCCAGAAGCCCGGGATACCGAACAACAGATTAACAAAGAAACCGGCGATGACTAAGAAGATGGAAATGATGATCTGAGCGTAGTCAACAAATACGAAGTTCTGTAAGAAGAGCCCTGAAAAGAACGCCAGGGTATATATGATCATCGACAGTGCGAACGCCGCACGACTTCTTATAAAGATCCGCCTCTCATCATAATCCATGAAATCACTATACAGTATGCGTTTTACTAAAGAATGAACAAAGCATTAATCTTTAATAAGGTCGCGCCATAATTTAAAAGAATAGTCAGAAATTTTTGTCATATTGATCCATTCGTCTTCAGATCCGGCTCCTATGAGGTCCCAGACCGCACATGTGATGAAGCCACCTTTGACCGCTCCGTTAAGTGCGATGGGAACGTCTTCGAATATGACGGTCGATGAAGGTTCCGCTCCGATGAGCTTGGCGGTATGAAGATATACGTCAGGCTCACTCTTGTCCGGAAGACCCGGAAGGTCATCGAGTGCGACTATCACATCGAACAGATTGTGTATCCCGAGACGCGTAAATGAGGAGTTGATATTCTCGCGCGTGAGCGCAGTGGCGCAGGCTGTCTTGAAACCCGTCTGCTTCGCGAGCTTAAGATACTCGAGCGCGCCGTCCTTAAGAAGCACGTCTTCTGCATAAGCTCGGTTAACAAAAGCTTTCCACTCCGCCATGATCTGCTCGGGAGTATCAGGAAGATTATAGCGGTCGCGTGTGTAGACCGCGGCATCTTCGATTCGTACGGATTTGACATAGTCCGTGTAGTCGGGCGTTACCTCGAATCCGCGCGAGTTAAGAAAAACGGTATCCGCTTGATTCCATACAGTCATGGAATCAAGCAGGGTACCGTCTACATCAAATATTAAAGCGTCAGCTTTTCCCTTGAGTGAAGAAAGGAAAGGAAGCATCAATGCATGAACTGAACTTTCTCTGAAATCTCGGGAACGAGCTTCTCCTTACGCTCGTTGAACTTGACTTTGTTGTCGTCGATCAGGTTGCCGCCGTGGCAGTCGATGGAAACGATCAAAGGTCCGAATTCCTTAGCCTTGAACTTCCACATAGCCTCAGGCATTCCGAGGTCGAGCCACTCAACGCCCTCAACATCCTCGATGCACTCTGCAGCAACTACTGCGCATCCGCCGGGGAAGATAGTATGAACAGCCTTGGAAGCCTTGCAGCCCTCAGTTGTCTTAGGACCCATGCCGCCCTTACCGATAACGATCTTAACGCCGGTCTCAGCGAGGAATTCCTTCTCAGCCTTCTCCATTCTCATGGATGTTGTAGGACCTACAGCAACGCACTTCCACTTGTCTTCGCTGATCTTCTTCATGATAGGACCTGCGTGGAAAACAGCCTTACCCTTAAGGTCTACAGGACACTCTCTGCCCTGAACAACTACTCTGTGGTGAACGTCGTCTCTTCCTGTTGTAATGTCGCCTGTAAGATAGATTACGTCGCCGATATGGATCTTCTCGATATCCTCATCCGTTACAGGTGTAGTCAGATGCCAAATACTCATAATGTAACTCCTTTGCTCGTGACGAAATCATATGTTAAGTCGGGATTAATCTTGATGCAGCCTCTTCTGTGTGCCCAGCATGCTGTAGAGATACCAACAGCGAGTGTAGCGGGGTGACGTGCAGCCTGCTCAATGTTAACGCCCATAACGGAAAGCTTACCGGAAAGTCCGCCGGGTCCGAGGCCGAGCTCATTCAAGCCCTTCTCGAGCTCTTCTTCCATCATTGCAGCCTTAGGGTTCTCATTGTGAGATCCGACAGGTCTGAGCAAAGCCTTCTTGGAAAGCTTAGCAGCAACTTCAGCGGAACCTGCGATACCTACACCGAGGAGTACCGGAGGACATGCGTTAACACCATAAGATGTCATCTGGTCGAAAATAATTCTTACGATACCTTCATAGCCTTCGAGGGGCATGAGAACCTTAGCCATACCGGGGAGGGAGCATCCGCCGCCTGCCATGTAGACATAAAGCTCGATGTCGTCTCTGTCAGGTACGAGTTCCCAGTCAATCCACGGTACACGTACACCTACGTTGTTACCTGTGTTGATCTCATCGAAAACCTGTACAGCATTGTGTCTTAAGGGAGCGCGCTCTGTTGCCTTGAGAACAGCCTGCTTCAAAGCCTCAGGGAGCTCGTTCTGATAAGGATAGTTTGTGCCGACCTTAGCGAAGAATTGGATGATACCTGTGTCCTGGCAAGAAGGGCGCTTAAGCTCATTAGCAAGCTCCATATTGTCAGCCATAGCCTTGTAAATCGTGGGAGCGAAACCCTCAGTCTCTACCTTAGCCATCTCCTTGAGCTTCGCATCAACGTCATCGGGAAGATGAGAACCTGCGTAGCAGATAAAGGAGGAAACCAAATCAGAGAGCTGATCTACAATCTTTTCATCGTACATAGAAAAACCTCCGTCCGGATATTTAATCCTGCAAAAATCTTTTTAATTATATCACGAAAGTCTGTTGTGTGAGACCTTGCTACTATTAAAAGAAGTAAGTATAATAAGCCTTGCTTAATTACACTTTCGGAGTCCCACTAAGATATGTTCCTGGATAAATATGCAGCACAGAAGCAGTGCAAGGAATTCATAAAGAACTGCACTAAGAACGATACCATGAGAATGGCGTCAGAAGTGTTGCCGACAAATTGCGATACAGAATGCGATATTTGTTATGAGACTCCTGACATCCCTGAGCACAGACTTGATATCTACAAGCTTAAGGGAACCCAATTGGGAGATACAGCTTTTTTCCTCATCCATGGTGGTGCATTTGTTTACGGCTTCAAGGAACTCGACAAGAACTTTGGTATGAACCTCGCGGTATTCTCTGAGGTACCTGTAGTCAATGTTAACTATCATCTTCTGCCGAAGCAGTCTATGTCAGGCGTTCTTCGCGACCTGTGCACTGCAGTCGATTTTATCTCGAAGAACAGAGGCATTCGTAAGCTTCACCTGATCGGTGATTCGGCCGGAGGTTATCTCGCGGTCATGATGGGATGTCTTCTCCGAAGCAAGACGATCAGACATGATCTCGGAGTCTTCGTGAATTCCGATGTCGAAGTATTATCAGTTAATTCCATCTGCGGAGTCTATGATGGTGACCCCACAAAGTTTCCGGGTTGTTTCTTTAAGAAGCCTGTAGGAACTGAAGGCGGAGATATCGACATTCCTGACTACATTTATGACCTGCGCGATGCTATCAAGCTTGCGGGTCTTCCTCGCACATGTCTTGTCACGGGTGACAGAGACTTCCTTCATGACTCCAACATAAGGATGAGAGATTTTCTTAAGGAGCAGGGCATCCCTGTACAGTTCTACGATGCAATTTCTTCAGAGACGAGGAAAGCGGAACATGTATATGGCATCTCAGATCCTGCATGGCAGGAATCACATGCGGCACTGATGCTTATCATAAAGAATGCTGTCGGCTGAATTTGTTCTTGTTCTTTTCTACTATGAATTAGTCTTCGGTCTCTCGGTCTTCGGATCGGGTTTTACTGCGACTATACCCGGCATCATATTAAGTTCACTCTATATCGGTATACCTGTTGCCTTGCTGCTTTTGTGCTTCAGAGGTAAGGGAAGAGTAGCGGCTGAGATCATCGCGCGTGTCCTTACAGCGATTCCGTTCCTTGTCGAGTTCTTCATCAATATGCAGTTTAAGACTTTGTACGATCTTCGCACTGTTTTCTTCGGAGGCGGAGATGCGCTTACAGGTTTCTCATCTACGATCCGCGGATTGATAGTAAGCCCTTCAGGTATAGGTCACATCGCTTTGTACCTTGTACCGACGGCACTGTTTGTCGTAAGAGTTCTTCTGGGTAAGTTCCACCCTAAGATGCCGGACAGATGGAAGATTGGAATACTTGCTCTTCTTATGCCCGTGTCATTCTTTTCCAACACGATAATGATCGCAGTTAATCCTGCGCTTAAGGCAATACACAATACCGAGTATACTTTCCCGGCGGCAGCTGAGAAGTTCGGTCTGTCGGAGGCTGTTGCTCTTGATATCAGAAGCCTTCTTAAGGGCGATTCCGATCTCGAGTTCCAGACTGTTGATGTTCCTTTGACGGCTCTTCCCACAGCGACACCGACACCTACACCGATACCTGTTCCTACAGTGCCCGGTGCTACACCTACGCCTTCACCTTCTCCTTCGCCTACGCCGTATCCTCATGTGATGGATATCGATTTCGAGCAGATCGCGGAGGACGAGAGCGGAACGATAGCAAGCCTCGCGGCTTATTGCGCGACGCTCGAGCCTTCCATGAGTAACGAGTATACAGGGCTTTTCGCAGGGAAGAACCTTATCATGATCACTGCGGAGGCGTTTACGGCAGAGGCTATCGACCCTGTTATCACGCCGAACCTTTACCGCCTCGCGACGCGCGGAATCAATTTCACGGATTCGTATGTACCTGCGACCGCGGGTACTATCGGCGGTGAGTTCTCGCATATTTTCGGTCTGCTCCCTCAGGACGGAGGTGTGTCTTTCTATCACATGGCTGCGCGCGGAAACACTTTCCTTACGATGTCTCAGCAGCTCAATGCCTTGGGCTATTACGGAATGGCTTTCCATAACAACGACTACCAGTACTACACACGTAATGTTACGCACAATCTTCTAGGATACTCCGAGGGATATATGGGCTGGGGTAACGGACTCGAGGCTTATGTCGATCCGGTCTGGCCTGAGAGCGACCTTCAGATGATCGAGGCGACGGTGCCGATGTATATCGACCAGCAGCCGTTCAACATCTACTACATGTCAGTTAGCGGACACTCGAATTATTCTCAGTATGCGAATGCGCAGAGCCGCGCGCACTGGGATGAAACAGCTTCTCTGGCAGGTCAGTGCTCGGATACAGTGCGTGCATACATAGCATGTCAGGTTGACCTCGACCGCGCTGTCGGATATCTGCTCCAACAGCTTGAGGCGGCAGGTATCGAGGATGATACAGTAATTGCGATCTGCGCGGATCACTATCCTTACGGACTTGATAACGAGCACCTTTCTGAGCTGTACGGATATGATGTAACCAACACTGTTCTTCGTGACCACAACCGTCTGATCCTGTGGTGCGGATGTCTTGAGGATGAAGATCCGATCATTATCGATACACCGACGATGTCTATCGATCTGTTGCCGACGCTGCTTAATCTGTATGGTATCGAGTACGATTCCAGACTGCTGCCGGGCCGTGACGTCTTCTCTGACGCACTGCCGTTGTACTTCAATGCAGGACATGACTGGAGAACAGATCTTGGAACTTACTTAAGCGGAACGGCGACATTCTATCCGAATGATCCTGATGCAGATATTCCTGAAGGATATGTCGAGGCAGTCCGCACGATCGTTAATAACCGAATCAATTACTGCAGCGGAGTTCTGTCTTCGAACTTCTTCCGCTACCTGTTCGGCGATCCGAACGGAGACTACACACAGTATATTATCGACACGGAGCCTGTTCGCATCTATGAGCCGGAGCAGCCTGTTGAATCGACACCTGTCGAGACCGGTGAGCCCGCTCCTACAGATGCACCTCCTACGGAGAGTGTGCCCGGCGAGACACCGCCTACGGATGCCGCACCAATAGAAACGGCACCGGTGGAACCGGTGCCTGAAGTGCCTGTTGATCAGCCCGCTTAAGCTGGCCGATTTTGTTTCCCGATGACAATGTCTTGCGAAGCGACCTCCGCACAAGCGAAGCGCGGAGGACCCGAGCGAGCAAACATTGTCATCGGGTTTTCTTATAAGTAGAATTAATCAGCTTTGAGATTGGCTTATATACCCAGAAAGTGATAAATCCGATAACCAATCCCTTAAACAGATTGAAGGGAAGGAATACCCAGAAAACGAGGCTCGTCTTATCAGAGATCATGGGGTTAACTGCTGCACCCATTTCTACGATTGCTTCTGTCGGGAAGTGAAGTACTGATCCGTAAAGAGGCAGTGTGATGAAGTAGTTAAAAGGAACTGCCAGAAGTGCCAATACTGCTGTCGCGATGAGCATGGATACAATCGCCCCTTTTCTTGTTCTGATCTTCTCGTAAATCTTGCCTGCTGTAAATACATAGAAGCTTCCTGTGATGAAGTTGCTCATCTCGCCGATGCCTGCAGTAGCTGTGACGGGAAGATGAATGAGGTTCTTAAGAAGCTCAATTACAACACCGTAGATCGGGCCCAATGCGAACGATCCGATGAGTACCGGAAGCTCAGAGAAATCGAACTTCAGGAACACAGGCATGAACGGGAGGTTGAACTCCAGATACATGAGGACTACTGCCATAGCAGTGAAGATGGCAGTTACTGCGATCTTGCGTGTGTTGACGCGTGTACGTGTTACAGAATCTTTGGTAATTTCGGACATAAAAAACAACTCCTTCCATCCGGACTTTAACCGTCGGCCGCGAAATCTCATCGCGTCAGTCCCGTCATAAGATTTAACGGGAGTTGCGGGCTTACCTTACTGCATATCGCTTTGAAGGCTCACCGCCGGTGGGGACTTACACCCCGCCTTGGATTCTGTGGAGATTATAAACACATGGAGTTGTTAATGCAACAAGATATCAGTTTTGTTCTGAGCGAAAAGCGTTCTGCTCTGCAAGTTCCGCAGACGCTTCGCGTCGAGGACTGTTCGACGCCAAGAGCAAACGCTTAGAGCTCACTCATCCCAGGGTAATACCTGCTCGCAGCCGTAGTAGGCTTCGAGCGACATGTCGTTCTCATACAGATAAGTCGCGATCTCGACACCGACATAACGGTAGTGCCATGCCTCGATATCGTAACCTGTCTCGTAGACCCACTGCTGCTGGAAGCGTCTTACAAATCCGAACTCATGGCAGTGCTCGTTGACCCACATTCCTGTAGTGGTCTCGCCGAACTCGTCGAGGATCTCGTACTGGCCCTCAGGCGTGATGTCGAGCGCGAGGCCGAGCTGATGCTCAGAGCGGCCGGGAATCGCGTTCTTTCTTACAGAGAAAGTGATGCCTCTAAGATTTGTAGACCTGTCGAAAAGGTACTGCTGTATATTCGCGTCTCTGTAGCCCGAGACAAGGAAAAGACCCTGGCCCGTAGCTTCGACACATGCGGCATACATTGCTTCCCACGCTTCACATGCTTCTGCTCTTATCTGCTGGTTCATCGAATGAGGAGCATCGACAAGATCCGGCGGAACATAGTCCAGGGGAAGTGCGTAGTATTTGTTAACGAGCACAGCGATGTCTTCAGGGTTGTCGACGATCTGTGCGCGGACTGATCTTGCATCTACAAATCCGTTGTACCATGTCTCTTCAAACTGAGGCTCTACATACTCGGGAACCGGAGTCGGCACGGGAGTAGGAAGAGGTGTGGGAGACGGTGTCGGTGAAGGAGTCGGAGAAGGCGAAGGTGTTGGAGTCGCGCAGACGGTTGTCTCGATAACAGTCTGCGCAGCAGGCTTCGCGCATGAAGAGGTTCCGCTCAAGAAAGCGGAACCTGCGATAAAGACACATACCAGCTTAAAGAATCTGTTATCTGTCTTCATATTCCTTACATGTCTTCTCGTAGTTTTCTAATGTACCGATGTCGATGCATGAACCGTCACCCTTGAAAGCGTAGACGGGCATCTTCTTGTAAAGCCATGAAGGGAAGTTGCCGGGTGCATCCGGTGATCCGCCTTCGGCGATGTATTCTTTAAGCATGGGAAGGATATCGCGGCCATAAAAATATGTGGCATAGATACCCCATTCACTCTTGGGTTCCTGAGGCTTCTCTTCCATGTCGAGGACACGTCCGTCTTCATCGAGGACAGCGACTGCAAGCTTCTGTCTCTGATGAACCTCGGGAACGTTGATGGCAATCAGAGTAGGTGCTTTCTTCTCCTGATAGAAGTCGTACATATTCTTCATGCTGTATGTGAAGATGTTGTCGCCTGCGAGGATGCAGACGTCATCGTCAATTCCTAATGAATCGATCGTGTAGATGATGTCGCCGATGGCGCCTCTCTTATTGGAGTCGTCTGTCGTGCCGTCATCGAGTACAACGATGGGAGCCTTGCCTTCGCGGTCCTGTGAATCAGCCCACTCGCAGAAGGCAGGATAGAACTTCGAATTAGTGATCAGTGCAACTTTTGTAAGACCGGGAATGACATCGACTGAATCCATAATGTAGTCGATGATGAGACGGTTGCCCAAAGGAAGAAGTGACTTCGGTTTGTCCTTCGTCAGAGGGTAGAGTCTGGTCGCATAACCAGCAGCCAAAAGAATAGCGATCATGAAGAATCTCCTCAACAGATTTTTACTTATTATACACTACAAGCAAATTATCTTTGTTATAATTAGTGGACAAAAACTTTTCGAAAGAAGATGCATTTTTATGGATATATGTGCAGTAGTAATGGCGGCAGGCGATGGTAAGAGAATGAAGTCCTCTTACTCTAAGGTAGTACATCAGGTTGCAGGTAAGCCGATAGTAAAGTGGGTTTACGATGCACTGTGCGAGGCGGGCTGCGAAGAGCAGGTTTACATCGTCGGTGACAAGCAGGAGCAGATAAGAGACGTCTTAGGTGAAGGTGTTGCTTACGTGTTCCAGGAGAAGCGTCTCGGTACCGGACATGCCGTTATGCAGGCAGAGCCTTTCCTCGAGGGAAGAGGCGGATACGTTATCGTTCTTCCGGGTGACTGCCCTATGGTTTCTGCTACAACTATCGCGAAAGCACTCACTCACATGGAGCAGGGTGATTACGCTGCTGTAGTTATCACGGCAAGTGCTGATGATCCGACAGGTTACGGAAGAGTAGTAAGAGATGAGAACGGCAACGTTCTGAGAATTGTTGAGCACAGAGACTGCAATGAGGAAGAGCTCAAGATCAAAGAGATCAACTCTTCAATGTATGTGTTCAAGACATCACTTCTTACATCTGCTCTCGGAAGACTTTCCGCAGAGAATGCACAGAAGGAATACTACCTTACAGATACGATCGACATCCTGATCAAGGACGGCGGTGTTGTAGGTTCTGTTATCTGCGACTTTGAAGATACACTTGGAGTTAATGACAGATATCAGCTCATGCAGGCAAGTAAGATCATCAACAAGAGAATCTTGAGAAAGCACATGATGAATGGTGTCGAGATCGTTGATGAGGATACGACATGGATCCACTCTGCTGTCGAGATCGGACAGGATACGATCATTCTTCCCGGCACAAGACTCATGGGTAATACGATCATCGGTGAGGACTGTATCATCGGTGAGAATACGAGACTTGACGGTGTGCAGGTCGGAAGCGGAACGACTATCGATTCATCTATCGCTTCTGAATCTGTTATCGGCGCTGACTGCCGTATCGGACCGTTCTCTCATATAAGACCGGGTTCACTCATTAAGGATCATGTAACGATCGGTGCTTATGTTGAGATCAAGAGTTCCGAGATCGATGAGTATACAAGAGCAAGACACCTTACATATATCGGTGACTCGAAGGTCGGTAAGAACGTTAACTTCGGTTGCGGTACTGTTACTTGTAACTACGATGGTGTTGATAAGGTCGGATGTACGATCGAGGATAACGTCTTCATCGGCGGTAACTCCAACATCCTCGCTTCGGTAGTCTTAGGTCACGACAGCTACATCGCTGCAGGTTCCACCATCACAGATGACGTTCCTTCTTTGGGCCTTGGTATCGCGAGATCCAAGCAGGAGAATAAGAGCGACTGGGTAGCGAAGAAGAACCGTCTGCGCGGAGCAAATTACATCAAGCTCGATACACGCCGTTCGGAGGTCTGATCAACAGATGTCCGATGCATGGCTTATCGCCGGGTTAGGCAACCCCGGAAACAAGTACGCATATACATGGCATAACTGCGGCTTTCTTGCACTCGACATGCTTGCCGAGCGTAACAACGTGCGCGTGGACAGGACGCAGTTTCATGCTCTTTTCGGAAAGGGTAAGATCGGCGGGCACGACGTGTTCCTGATGAAGCCCCAGACCTTCATGAACAACTCGGGGCAGGCGATAGGACCGTTCGCGGCTTACTACAAGATCGACCCCTCGCACATCATAATCGTGTATGACGATATCGACATCAATGTCGGAACGATTCGCGTGAGATCAAAGGGAAGTGCGGGCACACATAACGGAATGAAGTCAGTCATCCAGTATCTCGGCACGCAGGAGTTCCCGCGCGTTCGTATCGGAACAGGACCTGTGCCGGAGACGACGGATCTGATCTCATATGTTCTCGCGGATATACCCAAGGACTTAAGGCAGAAGATGTATGATTCCTTCGAGGATGGCTGCAAGGCCTGTGAGGATATCGTAAATGGCAAAACAGATCAGTGAACTGCTTGAGAAGATAAGTCTGGATAAGACTTTGATGGCCGCCATGGAGCAGGCCGCACGCACAGGAGGTCCCGTAAATATTACGGGGCTTTGTGAGCAGCAAAAAGGTTACCTGATCGCGGCGCTCGCGAATAAATATGACAAGATCCCGGTGGTCATAGTATCCGATGTGACGAGAGCCAAATCACTTACAGGTCAGCTCGCGCCTTTTACGGGTTCCGATATCCCGGTACTTAAACCTGCCGAGCTGTCGCTTGTCTCTGCCGTCGCATCTTCACATGAGAATGAGAGCGACCGAACGGGCGTTGTGGCAAAGATTGTAAACAACGATCTTGATGCGGCTGTTATCTGTGCGCCGGCGCTTCTTAACAAGATGCCGCCGCCCGATGAGTTTAAGAAGAAGTTTATCAAGCTGACGATCGGTAAGTCTTACGATCCGGTCAAGCTGATCGCGGATCTGTCGCTTAGAGGATATGAGAGAGTAGGCATGGTATCGGGTCAGGGAGAATTCTCTGCAAGAGGAGACGTCATCGACGTGTTCCCGCCCGACATGGATCAGCCTCTGCGTATCAGTTTCTTCGATGATGAGATCGACCAGTTAAAGACGTTTAATCCTGACGACCAAAGATCGATCGAGGGCATGAAGAAGGCAACGATCTGTCCTGCTTATCTTTACACTTTTACTGAAGAACAAAGAGGCAGGTTCGCGGATGAGATGATCCGCGCGGCAGCCTCGGATATAAATAAGATGAATGCGTCTTCGCAGCGTTCCACGGGCGAGGTGCTAGAGCGTTACTGCCGCGCAGATTCGGAAGCTGTAAGGCAGGGCATGAGGATCTCGGCACTCGGCAGGTGGATAGGCATAGTTAACCAGGAGCCCAACAGCATTCTTGATTACGTAAGCTCCAGCAGGATGATGCTCTTCGTAGATGAATTCTCGGAGGCTAGAAGCCGCATGGACGGATACACTGCAGACTTCGTCGCGAGAATAAAGAGCGCATACGAATTGGGCCAGTCTCCGTCTTGTGCATACGATTCTGTATTCAAGATTCCCGATGCGATGAAGACTCTGGATAAGTATCCGAGCGCAGTCACACTCGCGTGTCTTAAGTCGTCGACGAGCGGCCTTCCGGGAGGACAGACAATAAGCTGCCCCGGTATGTCTACGGACAACTGGGTCGGTCGCGATGACCAGCTCATCAACTACATAAAGAACGGTGCCGGCTCGTACTCTTCCGAGATAGTATTCATGCTCACGGGTGCATCCCGCTGCGACTCTTTCAGGCAGCGTATGCTTCAGTGCGGAGTCGACATTACCATAGTAAGCAACGCACTCCCTTCAGGCTTCGAGTACCCTGCGGCGGGCCTCGTTCTTATAGGCGAGCAGGAGATTTTCGGCAGCGAAAAGAAGCACGTCCAGAAGAAGAGCGGCGGAGCAAGGATAACTTTCTTCGGAGACGTTGCTCCGGGCGATTACGTTGTACATGATGTGCACGGTATAGGTCTGTATGAAGGCATAGTCAATCTTAAGATGGGTAAGTCCTCTCAGGACTACCTCAAGATCAACTACGCGAAGGATGCTGTTATCTATCTGCCCGTCGATAAGATCGATAAGCTGTCAAAGTATGTCGGCCCCGGCGGAAAGCAGCCCAAGCTGTCTTCACTCGATTCGCAGGAGTGGAAGAAGAATGTCGAGAGGGCGAGGTCTTCGGTTAAGAAGCTTGCGTTCGATCTTGTTAAGCTCTATGCGGTAAGACGCGCGAACAAGGGATATGCGTGCGGACCTGATGATTCATATCAGAAGGAGTTCGAGGAGAACTTCCCGTATGAGGAGACCGCGGATCAGATCGCTGCGATAAGTGAGATAAAGAAGGATATGGAGTCTCCGGTCCCGATGGATCGTCTTCTGTGCGGAGATGTAGGTTTCGGTAAGACGGAGGTCGCGTTCAGAGCGATATTCAAGTGTGTCATGAACGGACGTCAGGCATTCATGCTCGCGCCTACCACGCTTCTTGCCCAGCAGCATTACGATAACTTGAAGGAGCGACTCGGAGGCTTCCCGATCAAGGTCGTTCTTCTGTCGCGTTTTGTGCCTGCGAATGTGATCAAACAGAATCTTCAGGATATCAAGGAAGGCAAGGCGGATGTTGTTATCGGAACGCATCGAATACTGTCTGATGATGTCGTGCCGAATAAGCTCGGACTTCTCGTTGTCGATGAGGAGCAGAGGTTTGGTGTTAACCATAAAGAGAAGATCAAGGCGATGAGAGCGAACATCGATGTTCTGACTTTGACGGCTACGCCGATCCCGAGAACTCTTCATATGTCGATGTCGGGAATCCGCGATATATCGATGCTGTCGGAGGCGCCGCTCAACCGCCGTCCCGTCCAGACATATGTAATGGAATACGATGAGGAAATCTGTGTTCAGGCATGCCTTCGCGAGATAAGCCGCGGAGGACAGATTTTCTGGCTTTATAACAAGACTGCAGATATTGATTCGAAGGCAGCACACCTTAAGCAGATCATGCCGGGCGTGAGAGTTGTTTATGCTCACGGTAAGATGAGCGAGCATCAGATGGAGAAGATCGTCGAGTCGTTTATTCAGGGCGAGGCGGATATTCTGGTGTGCACCACGATCATCGAGTCGGGCGTTGATATGCCGAATGTAAACACGATGGTTGTAGAGGATGCCGAGAGGTTCGGCCTGTCACAGCTGTATCAGATCAAGGGCCGTGTCGGAAGGTCCGACCGCCAGGCATATGCATATATTACATACAAGCCTGATAAAGACATGAATTCAGATGCGCGTAAGAGACTCATGGCGATCCGTGAGTTCACTGAGCTCGGTTCGGGAGTTAAGATCGCTATCCGTGATCTCGAGGTAAGAGGTGCAGGTAACCTGCTCGGTGCGGAGCAGCACGGTCAGATGGATGTCATCGGATACGAGCTGTACTGCAGAATGCTCGATGAGGAGATCAAGCATCTTAACGAGACCGGAGATACTGAGTTTAAGGTTCCTTTGCAGGTCAATGTCGAGATCGACTTCGATTCTTACATCCCTCCGTCATATATCGAGGATGAGGCTTCCCGTATGGCTGCATACAGGCGTATAGGAACTATCGCTACCGTGAAGGACAGAGATGACTTGCTCGATGAGGTTACCGACCGCTACGGACAGCCGCCGAAGCAGTTCGAGTTCCTGACAAATATCGCCTTGATCAAGTCGCTTGCTTCGAAGGCAGGCTTTGAGAGGGTGTGTATAAAAGAAACGGGTGTGCTTTTGTATTTCGCTTCGGACAGGAAGGCAGACTTCGAGACGGTGAGCATACTCTTGGGAAGGCCCGAATACCAGGGCAGGATCCTTTTCTGCGCTCAGGGCAAGCCATATCTGCACTATAAGCCCCGCGACAAGGACAGGGGACGCACCGCATCTGACGCGATAGACATCCTTAATCTTCTAATAAAAGAATAAAAAGCTTTTAAGAAGCATATATTATCTCTATTAGCACAAAAAACACCATAGAGTTATCGTCATTATGTCTATAATTAGGCAACAGACTTGAAATAATTTGTTTACAAAGTATAATCTATATATCAGTAAGATTTTATTTTTGTAATGTTATGGTGGGGTGGAAATCATGGCAGGCTTTTTCGATGTTATAAAGGGCAAGAACGAGGGGAATAATACCCCCGCTGTTGAAGTGTCTTCAGCGGGAGAGGTTTCCGGCAGCAGACCCGGAAGTTCCAGCAATGTAAAGCCGAATAACGCAGCGAAGATCGATTCGCCGGCAGCTTCGTACGCCAGAGAGCGTGCTGCTGCAGCTAAGGCACAGATCGAAGCTCGTAAGGCAATGGAAGAATCCCGTAAGGCGTCCGGCAACAAGAATGAGGATGAGAAGAAGACAGAAGAGACAGGCGAGAGAAAGCCTCCTGTAGGACTTAAGGCGCCCATTAAGCGTCCGCCGTCAGCTTCTATTAATCGTGCGGCTCAGACTCAGAATTCAACTTCTAATAAGTCTACAAGCAATATGGAGAATGCTGTTAAGCCTATCCATACAGCTAATAAGTCGCCTGCTACTATCGCAGCTGAGAAGGCTAAGCTCGAGCTCGATCAGGCTATCGGCCGTGAGGAGCGTGCAGTTAAGGAGGCTGAGAATGCAGCATCCAAGGCTGAAGAGGCAAGACTTGCAGTTAAGAAGTCCGGTGAAGTTCGCGAAGCAGCTATGAAGTCCGAGGCTGAGGCTAATAAGAAGGCTAAGGTTGTTCAGGATGCTTATCAGGTAGCTTTTGAGGCTGCTCAGAAGGCTGAGGCTGAGGCTGCTGAGGCTGAGAAGAAGGCTCAGGAAGCAATCGCTAAGGCACAGGAAGCTATTAAGATCGCTAACCAGAAGAAGACAGAGCAGGATGCAGTTTTGTCTGTAGTACAGGCTGAAGAGAAGGCTCGTAAGGCTGCTGAGGAGTTCGAGCAGGAAGCTAAGAATTCCGCTACACATGCTGAGGAGCTCGCTAAGTCTACAGCTCAGAAGGCTGAAGAGGCTAAGGTTGCTACTAAGAAGGCTCAGGAAGCTTTTGATATCGCTAATCAGAAGAAGGCTGAAGAGGATCACAGAATCGCAGCTGAGAAGGCAGAAGAAGAGGCTAAGGTTGCTGCTGCTAAGGCAAGAGAGAAGGCGGAAGCTGCTGCTAAGAAGTACGAAGAGGCTATGGCTGCTGCACGTAAGCTCGAAGAAGAAGCTAAGGCCGCTGCTGAGGCCGCTGCTGCAGAAGCTGCTAAGGCTGAAGAGCTCGCAGCTGAGAAGGCAAAGCTCGATGCTAAGGTTGCCGCTGAGGCTACTGCAGAGGATGCCGAGGCTGCAGGAGAAGCAGTTTAAGCTTAATCCGAATTGTTGATTTAAGAGCCGTCCCTGAAGTGAACCCCTGAAGTTGAACAAACTTCGGGGGTTTTTACATGAAATACGATTTTGAATTGAAAAAAGAAATCTATGAAAAACATTGCGAGGGCTATGGAAGCAACAC
>JAEEGJ010005966.1_pt1 | contig 37278 bp, 41 predicted proteins | sample 8958761 | NCBI WGS metagenome assembly JAEEGJ01 (sample SAMN16246546, study PRJNA631951) | gut metagenome | biome: gut microbiome; feature: rumen; material: RS-attached | host: Bos | place: Iran: Karaj | collected 2018-10
GTTAATGCACCAATGGTACAGGAATGCTTCATGAATCTTGAATGTAAGCTCAAATGGGAAAAGGAAATAGTTCCCGGTGATGACCATGCAATGCTTTGCCTTGAGGTAATCGGCCTTCATATCGATGAAAACCATTTACCTGACAGAACCGGAGAAAACGGGATCCTATATAACATCCACTATCAGGTCAATCCCGAAAATGTAGGCAAAACCGCACATGATTACGCCGGAGTACTGCAAAAGAAAATTGATGTTATGGAGTATTAAAAAATGAATCCGGGCCCTCAAATCTGCCCCTCAAGTGTAAACCTCAATTACCCTCAAGGCCTCCCGAGTTTGGGGAGGTCTTTTTTGTATAGCGACGAGACTAGTGATAAGCAGCATAGAATATCAAGAAATTCAGACTTTCTTTTGCTAATATAATTGTATCGGAGGAAAGAATAAGCATGAACGACCTTGAGGGAGTAATAGATTACATTGAAGAAAACATTACAGAAGATATTGGGCTTAAGGATATTGCCGCTTATGCCGGCTACAGTCCGTTTTATTTCAGCCGGAGCTTTGTTAAGACTGTCGGGTTGCCGGTGAGTGAGTATATAAGAATCAGAAAGCTTCAACATTCTGTATTGGATTTGCTTGACGGAATGAAGATTATTGATATCGCGATAAAATATTCTTTTGATTCTCATGAAGGCTATACAAGATCGTTTAAGGGCTTGTTTGGATCATCTCCGAATATTGTAAAGAGAAACATGAAGGAATATCTTTTGCCGGAAGTTTCAAAAAATCTGTGCAAAAGAAATCTTAATGTAAACGAGGAGGTTGAAAAAATGGATCTTAATTCGGGAATGCACATGTTACTGTTTGAGGTGTTGAAAAATTGTCTTGAAGAGGCAAAAGAAGGCTTTTGCAGCGAAATCGTTGTTTCATTTTTGGAAGGAAACGGTGTAAGAATATCTGATGACGGCAGAGGAATTCCTGTAGAAAAAGGCGAAGATATTCTGCCAAAGATTTTTGAGGGAAAACTTATTTCAAAGAAAGAATACTTGTTAGCGGACAATTTGGTCTTGGATGAAATCAAGACAGTGAACGCACTTTCCGAAAGGATGAAAGTGACCGTATATCGAAACGGGAAATGTTACTTGCAGGACTATATCAAGGGTATTGCCCAGCATCCTCTTATTGAAACGCCGGATGCTCATAAGAGCGGTGTTGTAATAGAATTCACACCTGACAGTGATATTTTTATGAATTGTCGGTGGAACAAAGAGGAAATCTCAAGATGGATAAGTGAGAATGGTGTAGACGCTTTGAAAACCTGCAAAATCATCATTAATGATTAGTTTGTTTAGATGAATGAACTAATATAAGGGGTTCCCTCGTAAGTTTATGTTTCAATAAAAAGCCCGGTTTATTTTTCTTTCTCCTCCTGCTCCCTGCTGCCCGGAGTATTCACCACACCGTATATGCCCAAAAGAATAATCACACAGAATAACAGTCCCGGCCACGAAAAAGGCTCATGAAGGAACATTGCTCCGGCAAACACGGATATGGCAGTCGTAAAATTGGCAAATATCGAGCTCTGCGTAACGCTTAAGCCGGTAAGTGTATAGTTGGACAGGAAAAAACTGATTACAGAGCAGCATATTCCCAGAAAAAGAATCGGCACGATATATCCGGGCTCCTTAAGCGGTGTGAAATACTCCGCAAAGTTACCACGAATCGAGACAATAGCGGGAATCGTAAATGCAAGTGCGCCGACACATATCATAGCGTATGCGCGCTCAAACGGAGTAAATCTCGGAGCAATATTACGCCCAAGCAACAGATAAGCCGCCGCCGAGCAGACGGCAACCACGAGCCCTACCACGCCTATCCAGTCGAGGCTTCCGCTGTTATTGGTAAGCATACCTATTCCGATTACGCCGCCCACCGAAAGCAAGCTGAACACAAACTGCCTGACAGTCGGCTTCTCTTTAAGAATCGGGATAGCTGCGAGGCTTGATACTATCGGTATAAGGGCAATCATCACCCCTGAGAAAATCGTACTTGAATGCAGTATGCCGTACTGTTCTCCGAAGAAATATATAACCGGCTGGAAAAGCCCCAGCATGATAAGCGGCAGCAACGGCTTACCCTTAAGATGTATGTCGCCAAGAGGTGTAAAGCACAGCGCAGTCATAATCAGAAATGCTATGACAAAGCGGTGGCTTAATACTATAAAAACGCCTGCAACACCTAGTGCTGTCCGCGATGCCATAAAGCTTATCCCCCAGAAAAAATAACATACTATCGCCGCGAGGATAGCTTTTTTCTTTGTAACGTTGTTCCGATCCATGTTATGCTTCAAACCTCTCAATCATGGTATTAATTACCTTCTTCGTAGAATTTTATCGCCCTCTCGGGCCATCCTTCCATGCACATTCCGGAGCCGTCGGCAAAGCCGTGCCCGCCGGTGGGACCTATCTCCAGATACACGGGAATTCCTTCTTTTCGGCAGCCAGGCGCAATCTCTGATATCATGGGATCTTCCAGTATATCCTTAAGTGTTCTTTCTCTGAAATTCATATGTCCCCCATTGCTATAGCCCTTAGCGGTTTACAGATAATATGCGTAGTTGTCTTTTCTCGGAACGGGTGCGCCTGCGGGAGTAGCTGCATAGCCGAGTGCGCAGTGACCTATACCTTCATAGTTACCTTCGATACCGAGTTTCTTAAGAATCTCATTGCCGAAAGGAGCTTCGAATTCTTCTTTGGCCCTGTGAATCCAGATGCTGGCTACGCCGAGGCTCTCGGCAGCGTTCATGAGATTGCCGAGTACCAATGAGCCGTCATACAGATATGTGGGAACGGACTTGTCAGCAAGCACTATAAGCACTACGGGTGCACCATAGAAAGGATCGTAATCATCGCCGCCGCCCATGACCTTTCTGTTCTCGACCATAAGCTCGTCACGAAGCTTCTTGTCTGTAACTGCAATGATAATGGGACTCTGCTTGCCCATGCCGGTGGGCGCATACGTGCCCGCCTTGATAATGGCCTTAAGCTCTTCATCCTTAATCATGTCGGGCTTAAAGTTTCTGCAGCTTCTTCTTGTTTCGAGTACTTTTAATGTTTCGTTCATATAAACCTCCCTATACTAATAATACATATCAAATCCGGTCTCAAGCGTCTTATTTTATAAATTATATCCCCGCCACGCCTTCAAAGACATAAAAATAAGGCGCCGTTACATCGTAATAGCGCCCAATATTTTGTGCCCAAGCACAACGAATCATTTATATAACAACAATGAGTGTTCTGAACCGCTCACCCTGCAGCTTAATAATACTAGAGCTTAATTGGTTCAGAATCAGTTTTTTTATCTGCACGATACCAAATCACCAAAGCAACTGCAAAAATTATTCCAAAGTATATATACGCCGCGTTTGTTTTCGGGTACTCGTCAAACAGTTTATTCCAATCATAAATGGCGCCTACAGAATTGATAAAAGAATGGTAAGCGGCACATGCCAGGACGCTCTTTGTAGCTTTATAAATTGCAGCTGCCACAAAGGCCCATACAAATATATTAATGGCAAAACCTACCATGCTATCGCCATAATGGTTGGATGTCGGCTGTATCCATATCGGGAAATGCCATACACACCAAATTGTCGCCACAATAGTGGTCGCAACAGGAAAAGGAAATCTTTTCTCCAGCATAGGCTGCAGGAATCCGCGCCAGCCGGTTTCCTCCGCAAATCCGACAAACGGCAGCATAATAAGAAAACCTAACGGCATCATGTACCAGGGAGAACCGTTTGGTGTTCCGCAAAATAAAGCAAATATAAATGCGCACACGCAAAAGAAACCTGTTATCAAAACCGTTTCAACTTTCTTCGGCGTATACAAAAAACGTCTCAAAAATTCTTTTACCGTGATTTTTTCTTCTTTTCTAAGAACGATAAACAAAGCAATTACCGGTCCCGGCGTTGTACAAAACATTCCTATAATTGCATACAGCACGTACAAAACAGACAGTTTTCCCGTTTCTGCATGTTCTATTGAGGCCGGTTCAAGTATAAGTATCAGTATTTCAAAAAAGATACTCAAAAATAATACCCAGCCGAGAAAATCTGCTATCGGTGCTTTTCTTTTTTCATCAGTCCACATTTTTTTGTCCTTTCATAATTCCTGATATTAAAGCATCTACGCCATAAGCAAAGCTCTCGTCCAAAGAAATCTTATCACCGAAGCTTCCGTGTAACTCTAACATCGAAAATCCTTCCACGAAGCCTCGCATGCTCCGCAATACGTGCATTTTCTTAACTTCGTCAAACTTAAGCGAATCCAGAATAGAATATAGCGATGATATAACCCCTTTTGTTATTTCATGATTCAGTTCGGAGGTATATGAATTGTGCCAGCATATTGCCTCAAAAACTCCGGGATGATCATGAGCGAATTCGCGCAACGCATAACACATTGCTTTTAATCCTTCTTCCCGTGACTTCCCTACTGCCGATTTGGCAATCCGTATATCAATTTTGTCCCAACCATATACCAGGATTGCCTCTTTTATTTCATCCAAGCCGCCTTGGAAATGCTTATACAAAGATGGCGGCTTTATGCCTAATCTATCAGCGATAGTTTTTATGGAAAGATTCTGAAAACCATCTTTATCAATCATTTCGACACACACTTCAATAATTTCTTGTTTTCTGGACATTTTTACTCCTTGCTAATAATTTTAGCCTTTTGGCTAATGCTATTAGCCTATAGATTAGCATAGCCCCTTAATACTGTCAACCCCAATATCTTTACATGGCAAAAAAATAGCATCGGCCCCGCCGGGGCCAATGCCATAAATCCGAAATTACAGTTTCTTAAGCACCTGCACGATATGATCCGAGAAGCCCATCAAGTCCGGCCGCTCCGCCGTCGCAATAAGATATTGAATCCACTCGGCATAAGATTTCTCAGACATGGAATTCACATTTTTACTTATTATCTGTGAGATTCCTTCCTGTGCAAACCTGCATACTTTCTGAGCGTCATTTTCTTTGCACACTGCGTCTATCAGCTCGTCCACTGTGCCGATTGTATCAAGTAGTCGGGAAGATCCCGTATTATCGGTCACCAGCGCCTTTTCTCTGTCATAACCGATACCAGTTATTTCACTTGCAGGATTGTCCGACATGAAAATCTCATGGACTAACGGTGCATCCTGAAGGCAAAAAGCAATAAATACAGGCGCTCCCGGCTTGGCTATTCTAAGCGCCTCTTTACATGCCCGTTTTCGGTCTTCAAAATCCTTCATGCTGTAAACAGGCCCCATCGCCAAAACAAGGTCGTATTCATTATCCTTCAGAAAGTGTAAATCCTTTGCATTCCCTTCAAAAACCCTGATATGTTCATTCCCGGCAAATTCCTCTTTCATATGATTCACATATTCTGGTGTAAGTTCTACTGCATCAACCTTATATCCCTCATCAGCCAAAGCCTTTGTATACACTCCGCCACCGGCACCCACATCTGCAATCTTAGCTCCGGGGGTAAGGTATTTATGCAAATAATGCATTGTTACTATGAATTCGGTTTCATGAGCCTTGGTATAGCTCAGTCTCTTCCACTCAGGGAATCCGGCATATTGCTCTATTACTTTTTTCTCCTGCTCATTTAATTCGTTACCCATCGTTTTTCTCCATGTCCATTCTCGATTACTGCCTTATAAACTTCTTATCCGCCTCATACTCATCGCTGACAAATCTCTCCACCGTCATGTGAAGGTCATACTTGTCGCGAAGCTTAGCTAACTGCTCCATCATAGGCGAAGCATGGTGCGCATCTATCGCCGCCTGGTCAGTCCAAGAATCTATCAAAAGCACCGTCTCGGAATCCCCAATCGGCTGAAAATACTGATACCTTAAGTTTCCTTCCTCAGCCCTTATAGCATCCGCAATCCCGGACTTCTCCATCTCCTCGGCAAAAGAACGCGCATTGCCGTTTGTTCCCTTGTAGTAAAGATTAACTGTTATCATAGTTCCCTCCTTGGTCTTAGGTCAGATTATACCATAAGCGAACGCACTGCGTTCAAAATTGAATTAGACACATTATCACACCCTAATCAATTTTACTCTTCCTCTTCTTTTACCGCCTCGCCACCCTCGGCAAGGTTCTCAACGGTTTCGATTTCTTCCTCTTCTGCCTCGTTAAGTTTGCTCGTGAAATGATTGTACTGAGAGATGGCTCGCATGATTGCGTTAAGGTCCGCGGGAGAGAACATTCCTGCTGCCTTGGAGAGTCCGCCGATGCTCTCGACGTTGACGCGCAGGCTGCCGCCGCTCGGGAGGCTGATGTTCAGCACTTTCTTAGGGTCGGTCATGTCGCCGAGGCATATTGAGTTCGTGTCGAAATCGCACTCGAAGACTACGCCGTTGTACTCAATCAGACCGTCTTTGGCCAGGTGCTTGTAGGGACATTTCTGCTGCTCGCCGTTTAAAATTGCGGCAAAAGAAGCTCCTCTTGTAAAGCCCTCAGCCTTCTGTGCCTGTGCCTTTGTTTTTGCAGGGTCTATGCTCTGCATGTTTGAAATACCTGATATTACCATACTCATCCTTTCCGCAGTCGATCTGTCGGTCACGACTGCGCCGCTCCCCGGAAAGGGCCGAGCGGCCTTGTGTTTTTATTTAAGCCTGCGCGGTAAAAGAAGGCAGGCTGTCATATACCTCCGTAAGCGGACTCCAGTTTAAAAGGTCGAAGCTGTCGTCTGCATTCTCCGAATCCTCGGCATCTTTAAATACGTCACCGCACTCGCCGCTGTTCTTTCTTTTGGCATCCTCGATAGTATCGGGGAGCTTGTTATATGCATCGGAGTCGTGGAATTCTGCTACAACACGACTGATTGCGGCATAGATGTATTCACGATACGGGTCGTTTTGAGATATTCCGCTAAGGGCCGATGATATGACATTTGCGGCTTCTTCTTTGCTCCTCACGTGTTTAAGCCGCTCTTCCACAGCCTCCGCCATCCGCTGAACTCTCAATGCCTGAGCGTACAGTACGGGATTGGTTCTTTGAAGGTAGTTAAGTTCTTTTTGTGAAAGCTTCTTGCCCGATTGGAGCTTGGCCATGATGCGAGCGTCCATTTCCGCGCGCTCTTCGTCAGACATTTTCGACACCTCGTTGCCGCTCTCCAGAATATACTCGACCAGTTCCCTGGTGCCGGTGATTTTCTTAGATTCCTCTTGATTAAGATTTAAGCTTATATTCATATACCCTCACATAACCGCAATAATAAAAGCGCATCTTTCAATGATTTTCAATCCATTGAAAAACACGCTTCCGTCGCTAAGATATATATCGGTTACATTGCAGCAATTTTTAACCGCTAATTATTATTTTTTCTCTTCTTTTGCATAATGTAACATTTTACCTTAACCGTTGGCAACAGGTGCGCGCCCGGAACATGCGAAAACCCCCGGTGCGGGGACACCGGGGGCCTTCTGAAGAATTATGTAATTAAGTTGGTTGGGTAGCTTGTTTATTCGTCAAAGAACTCTACCGAAGCGAGTTTCTCTGCACCTAAATCCCACATTACATCTACGGTTTTGTTACCGAACTTAAAGACGTAGCGAGTCTGTCTTGCGTCATTTTCACCGGGGTCGGTGTAGTCGTAGTAGACTTCGTGCCACTCGCTGTCGTAGTTCTTGTAGCCGTAGAGGCGCTCAATCTCGGCGCACACCTTGGGAAGGTCTGTCTCAACCTTTGCCTTGGCTTCGGCATCGGTGAAGCTCTGAAGGCCTGCCCAGTGCTCTCTGCCGCGGATTGCGACACCTATTATCGATAAGTCGTTCATGTTATAGACTACGATGTAGTCGGTGCTGTTGGATGACCCGCCGACCTGATTCCAGATTACATTGTACATGTCGTGGTCCGTGCCATCCTCGGGGTAAGCGGCTGAGGGCTTAAATGCCTGAACTACAGGCTCCCAGCCTTCTGCGGTACCCTTGCCGAAGAGCTTCTCGAGGGGTTCGCGGCTCATCTCAATGAGTTTTTCCTCGGTGACGTTCTCAACATCCACGTAGGGTGAAGGGGCATTGACGCCTTCTTCTTCCCACATTTCCTCGACTTCCTGCTGCATCACATAGTCTTTCTTTGTCTGATAGTCTATAAAAAGAAGCAGCTGCTCATCAGTCATCTTGTCGGGAAGGTGAAGCTTGTGGTCTTCCTCGACGTAGCATACACTCTGGCCGTCCCACTCTGCGAGGGTGGCAACGCGCTTAACCTCGCCTTCGGGGAATAAGCCTTCTGAGTTGTACTTTCTTTCGAGTTCAGCCATACGGAGAGTCTCTTCGTCGGTAAGATTTCTGCTGTAAGCCTCGTCGATGGTCACGCCGGTGTCGTTCTCAAGGTCGAGGGAATATTCCTTGATTTCAAAGTCCGGCATAGCTTCCATGCGGGACTGAACGCTCTTGTAGTACGCGTAAGAGCCCACTCCGGTAGTTCCGAAGATTAAGATAACAATCAGTGCGGTGATAACGCCCGAATATCTGAACCTTAAGTCGCCGGCGCGCTTTCCTTTCTTACAGTTTTCATATATTTCTTTTTGTAAATCACTTGTAATCTCAATGTTTGAAAATAAATTTTTGCTAAATTCGTTCTTAATCACAGACTAAACCTCCATCGTAAGCCTTGCCGAGCTCGGAAAGGATCTCTCTGGCTCTTTGCAGGCGTTTCTTCACGGCAACCTCTGAGATGTTGAGAATGGCTGCGGTTTCTTTGACCGAATAGCCTTCTACGTAGTAGAGGATTACCACGGTTTTAAGTTTAACGTTTAAGTTCCAGATAAGATTTAGCTTTTCTTTGTCTTCGAATCTGAGTCCTCTTGTGATTCCGATGCTTTCCTCCACCTCTTCAAGAGGGACTGCGGCATGTTTCTTATGAAATCTAAGGAACTCCTTGCATTTATTCTGTGATACCTTGATAAGCCAAGCTTTCTTATGTTCTTCGGAATGAAACCTCGGGCGTTTGGTCATATATGTAAGAAAAGTCTCCTGCAAAACATCCTTCGTGTCCTGCTCGTTTTTAAGGATTACGAAGCATATCTTGTAGAGCATGTTACTGTAGTTTTCTATGGCACGCTCCAGGCTTTCATTCCTTGCTTCCTGATTCATTTGTTGTCCTCCTAAATGTGATAACAACAGGTCTTCGCGAATGGCCTTACACACTATATATGATTGGGGCCCAAGAAAGGTGACATTATATTAAAAAATATTTTTTACCGTTTTCTATCATACTACAATCGGCCAAAGAAAATTTTTAAAAAAGCATTGATTTTTTATTTTTCCGGTGTTATATTAAGAACACACATTCGAGAACATTTGTTCGTCGATATTTATAAGGAGGTACCGTCATGAACGAACAGTATAAGATTATAGCCGTCGATTTTGACGGCACTCTCTGCTACAGCTCCTGGCCGGAACTCGGCGCTCCGAACACTCCTCTCATTGAGTACTTACGTAAATGGAGAGCCGAAGGCAATAAATTAATCCTTTGGACGTGTCGCGCCGGCGACGCCCTCGATAAAGCCGTCGCCTGGTGCACCGACCAGAAACTCACCTTTGACGCCGTGAACGATAACCTCCCCGAGGTTATCGCTCTCTACGGCAACAACTCACGTAAGATTACCTGCGATTACTACATTGACGACAGGGCGGTTCTCCCCGAGGCCGTTTCCTTTTGATAATAGATATGGATGATATACATGCCGATTCGGGCGCGAAATTCGCCCGACATTCCTACATTGCCATAGATATGAAGAGTTTCTATGCGTCGGTGGAATGCGTTGCGAGGGGCTTAGACCCCTTAAAGGCTAATCTTTTGGTGGCTGATTCGAGCAGGTCGGATCAGACCATCTGCCTTGCGGTATCCCCGGCGCTTAAGGCTATCGGCGTCCCCAGCCGCCCCCGCCTATTTGAGGCCAAGCAAGCGATACGCAAGTACGAGAAGCTGCACAATACCAAGGTTTTATATATAACCGCCGTCCCCCGCATGGCCGATTACGAGAAGGTCTCCGCGCGGATTTACGGAATATATCTTAAGTACGTATCCCCCGAGGATGTTCATGTGTACAGCATCGATGAGTGCTTTATCGACTGTACGCCTTATCTTCACTTCTACGAGGATGAAGCCCGTAAGACCGGCAAGCTTCCGGCGCATGTTATGGCACTTACCATGATAAGGGATGTTCTTAAGAATACGGGCATTACCGCTACTGTTGGCATAGGCACTAATTTATACCTTGCCAAGGTCGCCATGGATATAGTGGCTAAGCGTGTTCCCGCCGACAGGGACGGAGTACGTATCGCCTCCCTCACGGAGGATTCATACAAGCGTCTTTTATGGGACCACAGACCCCTCACCGACTTCTGGCAGATAGGCCACGGTAAGGCTTTGAGACTTGAGAGTAATCACATGTATACCATGGGCGACATCGCCGAGCGTACCCAGTGGGATGAGGAATGGTTCTATAAGACCTTCGGCATAGATGCTGAGATTTTAATAGATCACGCTTGGGGCATAGAGCCTGTCACCATGTACGATATTAAGCATTATAAGAGTGACAATAATTCCCTCTCCAACGGTCAGGTACTCCCTCGCCCTTACAAGTTTGAGGAAGCCTGCCTCGTTCTTCGCGAGATGATAGATGTCTTATGTTCCGATATGTATCGTAAGAATCTTGTCTCCGAGAAGTTCACCTGGTGGGTCAGTTACGATTACAAGAGCCTTGAGTACTGCCCCGGTTATGATGGTCGACTGGCCATAGACTGGTACGGAAGGCTTCACCCCGCCCACTCTAACGGCACCGTAAGATTACCTTCCGCCACTAACATTTCCGGGCCGATAAGTGAGCTCATTATGGCCGATGTCAAGCGCAAGTGCGACCGCCGTATACTGTTCAGAAGGCTTGGCGTATGCGCCTGCGAGGTCTCATCCGATAACGGAATGTATCAGCTTGATTTATTTACCGATTACGATGCGCTTAATAAAGAGAAGCAGCTTCATGCCGCCCTCCTGGACGTTCGTACCAAGTACGGCTCCAACTCCCTTATAAAGGGCATGAATCTCTTAGAAGGCGCCACCACCATACAGCGTAACAATCAGATCGGAGGTCACAGGGCATAGGCTTCTCCGGTCTGTTTACTCACCGGAGGAATGATTATGAATAATGTACCAAGTTCCGCTTCGCTTCCTTCCTCTTTCAAATACAGCAAGGTCTACGAGAAAGGCAAGCCCAAGCATGACAAGGACGATCCCTTTTCCTTTAAACACCCGTCCATGGACTGTTCCAAGCGGGCCAAGATATTTAATCCTTTCGATGCCCTTAAGGGCTTTGACGAAGAGCTTTCGAAGTCGGAGCAGACAGTTACCGATTTTTACAATAACAATACCGATACCCTTGACGATTATCCCTAGGAGGCAGCCATGTGTACCAGATATGCCCTCGAGAAAGACCTTCCCGAGCTTAAGGAAATAGTTGAAGAAGTCTACCGCTCCGTACTGGCCTCGCGCTTTATAGAGTCCCACGGACGCCCTATAGTTACAGACGGCGAGGTACGCCCTACCGACATCGTCCCCGTCCTGGCTCCTAATAAGGAGGGAGTTAAGACCGTATACCCTATGCAGTGGGGCTATTTGACCGGCGAGAATAAGCGTACTCTCTTTAATGCCCGAGTGGAGACTGCCGGCGAGAAGCCTACTTTCCGCGATTCCTGGCAGTATCAGCGATGCATCATACCCGCCTCTTATTACTTCGAGTGGCAGCACTTTAAGAGTCCCGACGGCAAGGACAAGACCGGCGACAAGTTCTCCATCCAGCCTACCGGCTACACCGTCACCTGGCTCTGCGGCCTGTATCGTATTGAGAACGGCTATCCCGTCTTCGTAGTCCTCACCCGCGAGCCCACAGTCGAGATGAGCACCATCCACGACCGCATGCCCCTCATGCTCCCCGAGGACAAGATTGACGAATGGCTCAATCCCTCCACCAAGCCCGAGGATTTACTCCCTTATGCGCTATCGGACATGATAGTAGAAAAGGCTGAAGAATAATACTATTCTTCAGCCCTGCAATTACTCCCAGAACATCTTTATTCTGTTGTCTTTCGGTACGTAGTACGGACTGCTCTCATCTATGTCATACACTTCATAGAACTTATCAAACTGTCCCAGTACACCGTTTATTCTTGCCTTGCCCGGCAGATGCTCATCATTAAGCACAGCCTGAAGTCCCGCCTCTTCGAAATACATTGCTTTATCGTAAGCATATGCTCTGAAGAACGCATCGTAGTCGGGATTTTCATGAGTTTCCAGAATGTTAAGGCATATCTGCACCGCCATCAAGTCTGCTAAGGTTTCTGACTTGACCCGGTCACCGTCTACCTTGCCGCCGTACTCAACTTCATACCCGTCGAAGAACTCCTTAATGCTCTGAATTCTTGAGTCATATTCGGCTCTGCCTGCATCACTCATCCAAGGCTCATATATACCATGTGCACCGTAATCGATATGCATAGTATCATAAGTGTGTGAGATTTCATGAGCCAGACACTCACCGTAACGGGCAAGTTTCTCCTCATAAGGCATATTGTCATCCGCTACATGATCAAGCATTCCGATTGATACGTATATTACATTTAACTCCGGGTAAGATCTCGCATCAATATCGAATACATTGCCACGATACAGCTTTCTGTCATCATCCTCCGTAAGTGTCTGCTCATAGTTAAAGCGCATACGGTCCGTAAGAACCGCAATGTAATTATCCACAACATTATCGCCGAGAGTCACATCCGACAAGTCATTGTACACTTCCAGTTCACCGATAGCCTCATCCATAACCCATATTTTTCTCTTGGCCGCTTCCTTGTCCGCCGTACCGAGCCATTCGATACTATTTACAAGTTCCTTGGCCTCTCCGATTACTTCGTGGGTAATATTCGCAATATCATCCTTGGCCTTTTCGCCGTAATACCTTGTAATGTATTCGGTTAAGAGGCATTCCATAAAGCTGACGCTTGTAATATAATAAGCGAACTCTCTATATGCCTCTGTGCTTGTCTCTGTCGCATCGTAAATAGCAATCGGACACAACGTAGTTATTGTGGTAAAAAGCGTATAGTCTCTTAACGCTTCGGCATTCTCCGCCACGAAAAGATTATTTAGAAACGTCGCGATACTCTTTTCAGCCAGTATTCTGTTGACATTTCCACCCAATCCCTGTGCTTTAAGGATTTCAAATAGCGGCAGCGATACTCCCTTTTTCTCGAATTTGTCCGCATCATAATAATACAGAAGTCCGTCGTTTTCAGTACTGCTATGGTAAGTAGTAATTATATCTGCCACAGTAGCAGAGTTTTTGAGTATTTCCCGAGTCCTGCTCTCTGAGTACCCCAGTTCTTCCATAAACGATAAGAATATCCGACCCATCGAATCTTCAGGTTCCGCATCTACCATTGCAGTATAACGGGCAATCGTAGCCGAGAAATCCTCAGGCATATAATAAAGCGAATAGTATCCGTTCTCATCCGTATTCACTTCCAAAGCAAGAACTCTGTTAAAGATAACACTCTCCGGTGTTTTGAAATACTCATAAAGACCGTTTAAATTCTTAACCTTGTCGATTGGCTCAAGGTATTTCTTTATAGTCTTAATACGTGTATCTCTGTCCCCGTAATCCATTATCTGACGGTATAAGGTAACCGCCTTATACATGTCATCGTCTGCGCTGAGACCTGAGATATCCGTATTTTCAAGAATATCAATAAGGCGTTCCTTAATAATAGGCTGATTGTCATATGATGCGCAGGTATAGGCAGCTCCTGTCTGTTTCAGTTTGCCTTCCTGCCCTTTCTTCCACTCCGCATTCACGAACTCGTCGAAGTCCCATATGGGCTTGCCGTTATCGTCGATTTCGGCCGGCACATCGGATGTTTCTTCCGATACTGATACCGTTTCAGAATATGATGCCTCCGTGCTCTCCGAAACTGTCGTAACTTGCTCGTTGCTCTTTCCGCACGCCGTCGGCAGCATCAATGAAACACACACAAGTATTGCCACAATTCTCTTCCCCATAATTTTAATACTGTTACTCATAATTACTTAACACCCCCTGAAAATGCACGCTTGTGCCTATCTTAATAAAATTATATCATGCAGGCTTATTCTGAGCAGAACCCAAAACAGCAAAAAGACGTGCCACAACACGTCTTTCTTTGCAAGTTAGTACTCTTTATTTTGTCAGTAACACTATTGCATCGGACAACCTGACTTTTCCGGCACTTCCATGCCCGAAATATATCTTGCCCGGTATTCCATATTGATGTCGCGAATCTCCTTCTTGCCGTCAATGTAATCCTGATACATCTCAGCGACTCCGGCCGCACAGCCGTCGCATGCACCTGATACATTTCCTATGGATTCCGCCACTATCTGCTCCCGCTCCTCGCGAGTGGTATCTTTGATTAACAATGATTTCACGTTACTGTCTCTCCCCGTATCAACTCATGTACTTCTCGACAAATTCATCCTGCGGTATGGGCTTTGAGTAATAGTAGCCTTGCAGGAAATCGCAGCCGATGTTCTTCATGGTATCGGCCATTTCAAGGTTCTCTACACCTTCTGCGGTGATTTTGAAGCCCATATACTTAAATGCCTGTAGCATGTTCGGAAGAATCTCCTCCGGTTCTTTACAATAGTCCCACACAATACTCATGTCAAGTTTTATGTTGATAAACGGACACTTCTTAAGTCGCGAAAGATTGGAATAACCGGTACCGTAGTCATCGAGCACGAATTTAAAACCGCTCTCGGTCATGGTATCCATCTGCTTTTGCAGGAAAGCGTCGTCAATCATACAACCTTCGGTAATCTCAAGGTGCACCTTATCACGGTCCAGCTCATACTTGTCTATTATTGCCACGTAGCGTTCCGCAAGGTCGGTTCGTACAAACTGCGCGGGCGAAAGGTTAACGTTTATCCACTCGATATTCTCAGATTCCCCGTCCGATTCACTCATAAACTCGCAAGCCTTTTCAAACACAAGCTCGCCGAGTTCGTTGATACGTCCGCTGTTCTCGGCTATAGGAATGAAGATTCCGGGCGGGATAATCTTACCGTCAAGATCCTTTATTCTGGAAAGTGCTTCCGCGCCTACAACCTTGCCTGTTGACGTATCCACTATAGGTTGCAGATACAGCTCGAGGCTTCGGGTTTCGAGCGCGTTTTCAATGCACTTCTTAACGTACTTTTCTTTTTCCGTACGGCTTAAGGACTCCTCGAAAAAGGTAGTTACGTTGCCGGTCCTGCCTACCTCATCAAGTGCATTCACCATCGTCCTTGCAATGATTTCGGCGCTATACTCCGCCTTGGCAAGGTCAAACAAAGCTATGCCCACAGAAAGGTACAATTCCGCCTCTGCTGAGCGTAGCGGTCTCCTGAATCGCTCCGTAATTTCCTGCACCTTGGGGTTAATATCGGCTCCGGAAGGCGCGAGAACTATAAAGCGCCCGTTTCTGTAATAGAATACTTTAGTCTTCGGGAACAATTGCTTTAGGTACCTGCCTATAATAACGAGACCTGCCTGAGTCTGCATGTATCCGTACACTTCACTCATTTCATGGTAGTTATATACTGCTACGCCAATCGGAATCTCTTTAAGATTTGAAATATTCTCGGTAAGATGCTCATTGAATGCAAGGCTGTTGAAGGTTGCACCCTTGAGGTCGAGATAATACTCCGGGTTTTCAAATGCCAGGAACACTACCAAAATCGCCATGAATATAAATGTGTCCATGACCAGGAAATTAGGCAGTGCAAGCCTTAGTATCAATGCGGCGAATATTATCAGATTGTAGAAAAACATGCTGTATTTTTCACGCCTTCTGCCGAGTTTGCGTCTGTACAAAAACAGCGAAATAAATGACAGCAATACGTAATAGAATCCGCAGACATATACCATATTGTACAGTTGCCCGGAATGATATCCGTACCCGTCTGCGTAAAAGATAACATGAGTAAACTGCCATGAGCCGAAGAACACCGATATAAGCGTAAGAATAACGCTGGCATGCATGGGCAGTCTGATTAAGACTCTTATGGCAGCATCCTTCTCAAGCGTATCCTTCATAACCGCGGTTGCGAAAAGATACATCATATATGCTCTTGAAAAGAATGCAACAAAATAAAGCGCGTTAACAATTTTAACCGTTGTTATGGTGTAGGCGGCATAGTTATTGTCCACCAAGCATGCCACAAGATCGGTAAGAATAGTCAGCGTCTCAATTATAACGATATTCAAAAAAATACGACTTCTTCTGAGTCCCAGCCTGGGGCGCGAGAAGAAAAAAGCCAGGATAATTCCCAATATCATTACCAATGGGAGTTCAAAGCTAATATTCCACATGGTACGTTCTCCTTTCAGGCATAACGGCAAGCGCCGATGTCTGATGCAGATTATGCGCACTTTTATTTTTTTAATTATACCAATGTGAAATTAATGAAACATTTTACACAATTAGAGCGCGCTGAAGACTCTGCTCGTGAACATACTAAAAGAGCGTCGCTACATCTGTAGCGACGCCCTTAAAACAATCTATGTCTTACATGCTTGCGCGGAATATTGCCAGCATATCCTCTTCTCTTAAGAACTTGGCAGAACCCTTGCCGCCGTTAACTCCGACAGCGCACTTGTGAGCCATGGTTACGAGGTCTTCCTCGGTAGCCTTAATGCCGAGTTCACGAAGGTTGGTAGGCATGTTGATGCTTCTGTAGAAGTCTTCCATTGCCTCGATACCGCGAAGTGCGATTTCTTCGTCGGTGCCTTTGTTCTCAACTTCCATAACATTGAGGGCGAACTTCTTAAAGCGAGGTAAGCAGTCCTTGTATACGTATCTTGCCCAGCTTCCCCAGATAGCAGCAAGACCTGCGCCGTGAGCTACATCATAAAGACCGCCGAGTTCGTGCTCAAGCTTATGAGTCATCCAGTCACCGCCGTCGTTACCGCAACCGGTAAGGCCGTTGTGCGCAAGGCTTCCTGCCCACATAACTTCTGCACGGGCATCGTAGTTCTTAGGATCGTCTCTTAAGATGACAGCGTTCTTTTTAACTGTCTTAAGAAGGCCCTCTGCAAGAGCATCTGTAAGCTCCATGTTGCCGCCGTTGGTGAAGTATCTCTCCATGGTATGCATCATGATATCGGTGCATCCGCAAGCGGTCTGGTAGTCGGGAAGTGTCATGGTAAGCTCTGGATTCATGATAGCGAATCTCGGACGACCGAAGTCGCTGCTGTAACCGCGCTTAACAAGGCCTTCTTCCTTGGTAATAACGGAAGAATCGCTCATTTCGCTGCCTGTTGCCGCAATGGTAAGAATTACGCCGAGAGGCAGGCATCCGTCTGCGGTTCTCTTATAGTCATAGAAGTCCCACACATCACCGTCATTGGCCACGCCATAGCCGATAGCCTTAGCGGAATCTATTGCGCTACCGCCGCCGACTGCAAGCAGGAAATCTACTTTTTCTTTTTTCACAAGTTCAATACCTTCGTATACGAGACCGAGGTGGGGGTTAGGTACTGCGCCGCCGAGGGTAACATAGCTGATACCTGCAGCATCAAGAGTGTCGGTCACGCGCTTTAACAAGCCCGAACGCACTACGCTGCCGCCGCCGTAATGAATCAGCACTTTAGTACCGCCGAACTCCTTGATAAGCTCTGCCACCTTGCTCTCGGTGTTACGGCCGAATACAACTTTGGTAGGGGTGTAATATTTAAAATCAAACATAATATTGTCCTCCTTTTCTCATTGTAATCATTATACCCGCACTCGCGGCAAAAGAACATAAAAATAGAGCGCCATTACATCGTAATAGCGCCCTGATTGCCGTATGGATAATTATGCTTCGCTCTCCTGAGCCTTAAGGTTTCTTTCCATCTCTTCCTGAACTTCGGGGATTGCGGAAAGCATAGGCTTAACGTCCTTATGACGGAGATTTCTGTCCACATAGTTCTTTGTAAGCTTAATAACGATAGGTGTAAGCGAAAGAACACCGATAAGGTTGGGGATCATCATAAGACCGTTGAATGTATCGGAGATGTCCCATGCAAGTGAAGATGTCATAATCGCACCTGTGATAATCATAAGTACGAAGATTACTCTGTACACCTTGGCACCCTTGGTACCGAATAAGTACTCAACAGCCTTGGAGCCGTAGTGAGACCAGCCCATAACGGTAGTGAATGCAAAGAGCAATACCGCGATAGCCACGAACCACTCACCGGGCTTACCGAATACGTTACCGAAAGCGGTTGCAACAAGTGTCGCATCCTTAACACCCTCAACCGGTGCGCCGGTAGCAAGGTCAATCATGCCTGAGCTTAATACTACGATAGCGGTCATGGTACATACAATCATGGTATCCGCGAATACTTCGAAGATTCCCCACATACCCTGCTTAACGGGCTCAATAACGTTAGAGTTCGAGTGAACCATAACGGAGGAACCAAGACCTGCTTCATTGGAGAAGATACCGCGCTTACAACCGTTCTTGATGGCAAGCTTTAACGCTTCACCCGCAATACCGCCCGCGATAGCCTTGGCACCGAAAGCAAACTTAAAGATTGAAGCAAACATCGCGCCGATTGTGGAAATGTGCGCGAACATAATGATAAGCGAACCGATTACATATACGATAGCCATGAACGGAACTACTCTCTCAGCAAAAGAAGCAATTCTCTGAAGGCCGCCGATAATGATAAATCCGCCGATAATTAAAAGTACCGCACCGATCACCCAGTTAACAACACTTACACCGAGTAATGTGGGCGCTTCAACATTTGAGAAAAATGCAGATTCGATATTGAGGGTAATCTTGTTAATCTGACCCATGTTACCGATACCGAATGATGCAAGCATTGCAAAGATTGCAAATACAACCGCAAGTACTTTACCGATAAACTTAAATCCTTTATATCCGCCGAGACCGTCCGTTAAGTAATACATAGGACCGCCGGACCACTCGCCGTCTTTGTTCTTACGACGATAGTAAATACCGAGTATATTCTCTGAATAATTGGTCATCATTCCGAGGAATGCAGCTATCCACATCCAGAATACCGCGCCGGGACCGCCGACACAGATAGCTGCAGCTACGCCCGCAATGTTACCGGTTCCGATTGTAGCCGCAAGTGCGGTACAAAGTGCCTGGAACTGGGATACGGAGCCTCGGTCTTTCTTTTTGTGAGTGTCCTTCTTAAATAAGGACCCGATAGTCTGCTTCCACCAATGACCGATATGTGATACCTGAAAGCATTTAGTGATTAAAGTACAGATAAGGCCTGTACCGAGCAACATGCAGATTGCGAACCAACCCCATGCGAAACTGTTGACAGCGTCATTGACTGCCGTCACCTTTGTAATTACATTCTCCATTCTTCTTCTCCTGTCCTTTTGCCTGAGAGATCGGTAAAGATAAACCTTACACCTTCGGCTCCCTTAATGGGTCTCTCCAAGATTATTGTAAAAAGAAGCCCAAAAGCAGTGTAAACATCCGCCTTTGGACATCTTATGGGCTGATTATAGCAGTGTTGCTTTAGTACGTCAACACTTTTCTGTGGTAAATTGATAAATTTCTTAGAATAGATTTTTGGAAAAAGAATGCTCTCTCATATAGTCCGACATCTTAATCCAGTCAATATATATTTGTCTTGCCTCCCATTCATCCATCAATGCAGTCACTTCTTCGTACTCTATTATAGCGTCTTTAGGTATCTCAGTTTCCTCATATAGTTCATTGTTCGACCCGTTGAAGTGCACCGAAACACAATTTACAGCCCCGACGAACTCATATTCCTCAAATCCCCAAAAGCCCCAGTCAACATCTTCTTCACCTGCTACCTTTGAAACCCTAAAATGAAGCTTGGATATTCCCCAGTCGCCTGCTCCGCCGCTACCGTATTCATATATTACCCCGTCACTGCCGAGCCAATGGCACCAACGGTTTCCGCCTTCACCGATTTTGACAACTTTGCCGTCAACCAATGCGTATTCTCTGAAAATGTGATCTATTCGTGGCGAACCATATTTCAAAGTATACTCTTCTTTATAGAGAACACCCATTATAAGTTCAAAAGTCCCGTCGCTGTCCAAATCAACATATGTATAACCTATATTTGCAAGATCAAAGCCATATTCCTGTATATAAGCCGAACCTGTGGTTATAAATTCTTCTTTTTCAGTTTTTTGATACACAAGATTATGAACCCCACTCGTCGCGCCCGAATCGGGGACGTATCTCATGTCCTTCGTTATAAATTCATGATCCTTAATCGTGTCCGCAAAAGCATCTGCATAAAGCTCGTCATACTTTTCAATGAGAGCCGGGTTAGTCAGTCTGTATGTGTATACGCCGTCATCTTCTACCAGATATGTACGGTCGTACTTGCCATCTTCGGGTCCAAATTCTTTGGTCGTTTCGTTTGAAGCCTCTGTGGAAGTCTCAGCGGAGATCTCTGCGGAAATCTCTGACGAAGCGGAAGAAGTCTCAGTATCGTTCGCGGTTTCTTTGGCCGTCTCTTCTGTCGTCGATTCTGTAGTTGCAACGCTTGCCGTAACCGATGTATGGTCACTTGATACGCTTGCGGTGTTGCAGGCAACCATGAGCACTGCTGCAGCCACAGCCAAAGAAACAATAATCTTTTTAAACATAATTCTGTTCTCCCCTTTATTTTACCTAATCCTTAAGCAGCCTTATATACCATCTATGCATGCAGGTCGTATCAGTAATATTATAGCATCGGTTATAAAATTATGTTATACTGTTATAAATAACCATCTTTTTATTAGGGGATTGAAAGAAGGGCGAAATATGGTACTTCGTGAAGTTACTTATCTGGCGATTGTATGTCGAATAGTCGTAGCTGTCTTGCTTGGCGGTATTCTCGGTCTTGAGAGAGGTCTTAAGAACAGACCCGCCGGCTTACGCACTTATATGCTGGTATGTGTAGGCTCCTGCCTCATAATGCTTACCAATCAATACGTCAATCAGGTGTTTCAGACCGGCGACCCCGTGAGAATGGGCGCTCAGGTAGTAAGCGGTATCGGTTTTCTCGGTGCCGGCACCATCGTAGTTACGAGACGCAATCAGATTAAAGGTCTTACCACCGCCGCAGGCCTTTGGGCTGCCGCTGCCGTAGGTCTTGCAATCGGTGTAGGTCTCTACGAAGCCGGTATTCTCTGTGGCGTAGTCATCTTCTTTGTACTGTCTCTTGTGCATCGCTGGGACAATCAGATGCGCAATACATCAAGGGTTTTGGAAATCTATGTAGAGCTTAACAAGACTCTAAATCTCGGCGACTTCATGCGCAAGGTCCGCGAGATGGGGCTTGATATCGACGACGTAAGAACCGAGCCCGAATCTTCTTATGAAGAAGGCAAGCACGCTTACATCATGGTCCTTAAGTCCAAGGTCAAAAGAAACCACGAACAGCTTTTTGAAAGCATCCGCGCACTCGACGGCGTAGCCTACGTGGAAGGTCTTTAATTCAAGCATACAAAAAGGGTTTCGGCCACAGCCGAAACCCTTTATTTTTTTAATCTTCTTCTATAAAATCAAAGTCTTTAAACAAATACTTTCTGCTTCCCAAAAGTACCGCTATAGCCACCACTCTGATAAGCACATACAATGCACTCTCATGCCCGGCCACGAGTCCTCTTGCAATGGCAAATATCAGCACCTCCACAATCGTGTTCATCGAATGCTTCACAAGCATTCTTACAAACTCAATTACGATTATCACACTGAATGCCGACTCAAGCAGCATCTCAATATACTCAACACCATTGGTATCCGGCGCGGTAAAAGAAAATGCATCAACCACCAGCCTGAAGCCTCCGTAGACAACTCCCACCAGCAATATGCCCGCCACTATCTTCTCAAGGAAGCTTGGCAATCTCTTAATTGTTTTGTTATAGAAGCCTCTCGCATTCATTCCTGATTCCCCCTATAACTTATATTATAGGGAAAAGCCTATTAATCAGAAATTACGAGAACATGCGCCTCTTCCTAACAGACTTTGAACTTATCGTTTGTTTCTTCGTCCAAAAGATCCATCATAGTGTATATCGGCACCGGCTTAGAGTACAAATATCCCTGAAAACTGTTAACATTAAAGTGCTGAAGGATATCCCTCATGCCGTTGCTCTCAACACCCTCGACACAGACCTTGGCGCCGAATGTACCGGCAATGCCCGCAAAGTGTCCCACAAGCTGACGCTCCTTATCATCCTTTTCAATATTGCTGATAAATCCGCGGTCAATCTTGATGGTATCAAAAGAAAGCTTCTTGATAATATCGATAGCCGAGAAACCTGTTCCGAAATCATCAAGTGCAAACAGTATGCCATGTGAATGAAGCTTCTCGATAATTCTGCTAAGTAAACCGATATCCAGAAGTCTGCATCTCTCGGTAATCTCAAGGCACAGATGCCCTTCCGGGAATCCCACCTCTTTAACGATATCAAGCACCGTATCCGCAAAGTCTGCTTTCTCAAGCTGAACATAGGAAAGGTTAACGTTGATAATAAAGTCGGGACACACTGTAATCATTTCCTTGGCAGCATACAGTGACTGTTTAAGTATCCATTTGCCAAGTTCCGGAAAAAGCGGGTCACGCTCCAAAGGCCCTATAAATTCATCGGGCGGAACTGAACCGTACTTATCGTTCCTCCAACGTAACAGTGACTCAGCGCCTACAAACTTCTCGGTCTTGGCATTCATAATAGGCTGAAAAAGAAGGTAGAATCCCTTGCAGCCATCCACGATTGCGTCCCTTATGGCGTGAAGTCTCTCGAGTCTGAATCGGTTGTCGTCCGAAGCAGAGTTAGAAAATATAACCATATCGCCCTGATGTCTGACCTTAGACTCACTGTATGAGTAGTTAAGACAAGAATAAATGGTCTTCTCGTCCACATCAAAGCTGTGCAGATATAAAGTTGCCGCATTAAAATCAAGCACCAGTCTCTGATTGTCTATCGTAAAATCATGCCTGAAATGTCTGCGTAAAAGTTCATAGTATTCCAAGATGCGCTCGGTGTCCAAGCTGCCGCTTATAATGGCAAACTTAGATCCGTCGATATGATATACGTATCCGACCTCCGAAGCAACCTCATTTAAGTATTCTCCAACATGCTGAAGAGTACTGTTACCGAAACTGTACCCGTGTATCTCGTTAATCTCGGCAAGCTTTCTTATTCCGATTAAAGTAATTGTTGACTTCTGCTTTCTCGCGATGATTCTTTTGACATCTTCGAAAAAAGCAATCTGGTTTCTGAGGCCGGTCATCATATCGATATGCTCAAAATCCCCAATTTGACAGAAAGAAACTCCCCAGTCTGACCTAATCTCCATCGTTCTTTCCTCTCATTGGTAAGCAAAATGTTCCGCATAATACATAATTACACAAAAACATATCTATTTTAACGCTATTGCAATTTTAGTCAATTCTTTTAGCGTAAATATTTACAAATTTTGCACTCGGGGAACTTGTGCATATTTAACAATTATCTGTTGTCTACTTTTTCGGGATACATATCATGGTGAGTCATTCTCTCCCACGCTACGTCTTCCCACTTAGTGCCGGGCTTGCCGTAGTTGCAGTAAGGGTCGATTGAAAGACCGCCGCGGGGTAAGAACTTACCGGTAACCTCGATGTACTTGGGATCCATCGCCTTGATGAGGTCCTTCATAATAATGTTTACGCAGTCCTCGTGGAAATCGCCGTGATTTCTGAAGGAGAAAAGGTAAAGCTTAAGCGCTTTTGACTCAACCATCTTTTGACCCGGAACATAAGAAATAATGATGTTGGCAAAATCAGGTTGGCCCGTGATGGGGCAAAGACTGGTAAATTCCGGGCAGTTAAACTTTACGAAATAATCGTTATCCGGATGCTTGTTGTCAAATGTCTCCAGAAGTGAAGGGTCGTAATCGGTCTTGTACTGCGTGCCCTGACTTCCAAGCTTGGTTAATCCTTCTTTTGCTCTGTCTCTCATATTTAGTCCTCCCTCGGGTTAATCTTGCGTGCGATGTAAATAAAAGGTGTATCTGCAAGCGCCACAATTGCCTTAAACAGGTATGTGGTGATTAATATGCTAAAGAAAACGCCTGTGGGGTATGTGCCCCAGAAAGCAAGAAATGTGAAAATTACAGTGTCGATAAGCTGACTGGTAAGGGTGCTTCCGTTGTTACGAAGCCAAAGCTTACCCTTGCTGTCGCCGGTCTTCTTCCAGATTAAGTGATATAAGAATACGTCGATGTTCTGACTGCACAAGAAACCGATAAGGCTGGCAATCGTGATTCTGGGCACTAGTCCAAACACTACCTGCAAGCTGTCCGAAATGTAGTCATTGGCATTGGGGGTAAACTGCAGAATAAGCTGTGTTCCGAGGAGCCACAAAAGCATCGTCGAAAAGCTGTACATTACCGCCTTTTGCGCATCTTTCTTGCCGTATTTCTCGGACAATATATCGGTTACAAGGAATGTGGATGCATAAAGCACGTTTCCCGCGGTGGTGGAAAGTCCGAACAGGTCCACGCACTTACAAACCGCTATATTACCAAGTATAGTACCAAATATTGCAAAAGCAAACAGTCCGTTCTTTCCAAACAGCTTATACAGCAAAAGAACGCTGCCGAGATATATTAAAACAGTTCCTACAAATATCAATTCGTTACTCAAATTCTAATCCTCTTATCTTTCATACTCAATCGGGTCCTTAAGACCGTTTAACTCAAATGCGGCGATTCTGTCCCTGCAAGTACCGCACACACCGCAAGCCTTCTCGTGACCTTCGTAGCAGCTCCAGGTAAGTTCGAAAGGAACACCAATCTCTGTTCCCATAGCCACCACCTGAGCCTTGGTCTTGTCGATGAAGGGTGCAACGATTGTGAGCTCATTGCCGCTTCCTATATAGATTGCTTCCGAAATAGCCTTATTGAAAGCTATGCTGGTATCGGGATACGCATTGCCCGCCGCATCGTCAGCATGAGCACCGTAATAAATCTCCGTGCAGCCGTGGCTAAGTGCTATTGATGCCGCCGACGATAAGAACAATCCGTTTCTGTAAGGCACGTAAGTGTTAACCGGCTTGCCGCCCGTCTTCTCAAGCTGCTCTGCGTAATCTTCATGAGGAATCTCCTCCGACGCGCCCTCAAGAAGCGTACAGTTACTGTCCTTGAAAATCTCGCCAAGGTCAAGCGTTATCCTGCGAACACCGTAGTAAGCCGCAACCTTCTCGGATGCCTCCATCTCTTTCTTGTGCTTCTGACCGTAATATACAGAAAGTGCAAGCACTTCGTCCGCGCCGTATTTCTTAACCGCAAGCCCCAGACAGACAGAGCTGTCAAGACCGCCGCTAAATAGAACCAATGCCTTCATTGTGTTACCTCCGATATGAAAAAAAAAAATAGCCCTGCAAAACGCAGAGCTATAAACATAATCATGCCTGATGATATATCATAGTCCTGGTTTTGTTTAACGACAGGATGGTACAAACGAACTGTCGGTACATAAAGTACATAGGCTATTATATATGACATCAATTAATTGTCAAGCGCAATTTCTTTAGCCAAACAACTTGCGCGCGGTCTCTTCAAGCGCCCGGCGCTCCTCGGTATCGTCGTGGCTTCTGTCCCTGTCATCGATCCCCTTCACGATATCCTGCAAGAACAGCCCGTCACGATTGCAGCCAAAGAAAATCTTCTTAACGCCCCTCACCTTAAATCTCACCTCCGCACTGCCCTCGGGATAGAGCTTCACCATCTGCATCCCGTCCGACGATGCGGCCGCGATAAAGGAAATGTAGTGTTCTTTGGTCATGGGGTGCTCGATTCGCACATAGTACTCGTCTTCGATTCTTTCGATAAATACCATATGGCGCTCATCGGTAGGCTCTGCCTCGAGTGGCTCAAGCGTTATTCCGTGGCAGTTTATAACCGCCTCGCCCATACTGTGTATCACGTTGCCACACACGGGGCATACGTAGAACTTCGAGCGCATCATATTGGCCGAAACGTTGGCATTGGTAATGGTGTTACCCGATATAAGCTCTGTCACCGACACTCTGAAGGCATCGGCTATGGGTTCAAGAAGCGTAATGTCCGGATACCCCTTGCCGGTCTCCCACTTCGAAACAGTCTTGTCGCTCACACCAAGCTTGTCGGCAAGCTGTAACTGGGTTAATTTATTCTTTTCCCGCAGTGCCTTAATCACTGCTCCTGTAACATATTGGTTCATGATTTAATCCTCCATGCTACGATTGTACCGCTATGTCTTCATAAGTTGTACCTACGCAGAGTAGAGTCGCCGGTCTACTTAATCTCCCAGACGATGGTCACAGTATCTTCAATGTCGATGTCGTCCGCTTCGATATCAAGGTTGATAGAATTACCCACTGCGCCGTCAGCCTTGCAGGCTCTTAACATCATAGGAGCCACAGGAGCCGACGCGATCTCAGCCTCGCCCCAGGAATAATTGATATGCACAATCTCCCCAAGTTTCACGCCTGCTGCCTTCGTGAGTGCTGCCGCTTTCTCCTTCGAGTCTTTTACAGCGTTAGCAAGAAGCTTGTTCTTAACTGCCTCTTTGTCTTCTACAAAATACTGAATCGAGAACTCTGGCTCGCCCTTAATGGCCGTCATGGTGCCGAGTACCTTGCCGAGAAGGTCGCTGTCCTTGGCGAATTCAAGCTTCATTCTGTGAGTGAATCTGTAGCCCACAAGTCTCTGCTTCCATGACTTGTCCTTCGCTTCATATCCCTCATACTGCGCATCCACAGCAAAAGAAAGCGTCTTCAAATCCTCTTTCTTAAAGCCGAGTTTTTCAAACGCATCCGTGATAGTTTTCTTTTGCGCCGCGGAAGCTTTGACTGCCGCTTCGTATGTCTTCTCGGTCTTGGTCTGCGTGATAAGAAGTCTTATCATGTCGGGCGCCACCGAAATCTTGCCTTTGCCTGTAACTTTGATAGTTCTGTCCATATTAACCCTCCCTTTATTTATCCCATGTTGTATTTAAAAGTGTTCTCGCCTTTTCAAGTCGATAGCCCGAATAGTGCTCCTTGAAATGTCCTGTGCCGGATACTGCGTCGGTATAGTATCTGATGGCGAGTTCGAAGCATATCTTGTCAAATGCTCTCTTAAGTTCTGCCGGCGCAACTGCTGTGCCTATGGTACTCGCATAACCGTCCGCTATTCTCTGCGCCGCTTCCCTATCCAGCCGCCCGTTCGTAACACAGCAAGAACGTATACAATCCGCCAAGTCTTCAAGCTTTGAGCCGAGCATCACCGTATCCATGTCGATGAACCCTATAACCTTGCCATTCCTAAAAAGAATATTCGAAAGCTTCGGATCTCCGTGCACCGGCGCCTGCTCTGCAGGTACTACTGCAAGCATATCCGCAACCTTACTTTCTATAATTGCTTCAAGCTCTCTGTCCCGGCGCTCTTCTACAAGGCCAACCCCGCTAAGAACTTTACAGTATTCGTCATAAAAGAATTTCAAGTTACGAAGTCCCGAATAAACAGCCTCCGGCTTACCCTTCATCCTGCCGAGTACCATATGCATCTTGGCAAGGCCCTCTCCGCAAGCGTACAGGATTTCTTCCTCCAAAGGAGCACTCAAAATATCACCGTCAATAAGCGGATACATACGCCAGTTGTCACCGTTATCGTCAGTTAAGAAATACTTTCCGTCATGATTTTTAATCCAATCGGGAAAGAACATCTCTGCCGCCCTAAACGCCTCCGAATACAGCTCAAAATTGTGCAGAAGCTTCCCCGCATCCATCGTACTTTTCAAGCGCTGGCATATGAACTTCCCCGCCGCAGAAGTCACAGCATACGTATCGTTAATATGCCCCTCACCGACAGGTTCGAAGGACAGCACATCATCGTCTATGAAATTATGAATGATTTCCTCTGTTTTCACTCTTTCATCCACCCACTTAATTCATTAATTTAAGCATATAAACTATTCTTTCTTTTGGCAACATCCGTTCAAAAAAAGAAGCCCAAATCATACCGATTCGGGCCTCTGCACTGACATATATTTTATTTGCGGCTCACATACTCAGCAAGAAGGCTGTAAGTGCTCTTGATTGCGTCGATGTGGGTTCTCTCGTAGCCGTGGCTTGCGCGAACGCCGGGTCCGATTGCACCGTGGCGAACATCGTATCCTGCCACAAGTGCGGGATCTGCATCGGTTCCGTAGTGAGGTGTCATGATATCAAGCACGTAATCGGAGCCTGCGGCCTTGGCAGCGTCTTCAAGCTCACGAAGCATGTCGTAGTTGTAAGGGAATCTTGAGTCCTTGCAGAAAAGGGATACCTTTCTTTCGTCGGTAGTCTGCTCGGCTCCGTAGCATGCGATATCAACTGCAAGGAAATCTTTAACATCCTCAGGGATAATTGATCCGCCGTGGCCTATTTCTTCGTAAAAAGAAATGTAGATATATACCTTTCGTCCAAGGGTAACCTTACCGTCTTTAATATCGTGAAGAAGTTCCATAAGAACAGCCACAAGGCCCTTATCATCGATGAAGTGAGACTTGATGTAGCCGTTTGAAACCGTAAAACGTGGATCCATGGCAACATAGTCACCGATTTCGATGCCAAGCTTTCTTACATCATCATCGTTCTTAACATCTTCATCCAGTATAACAAAAGAATTCTTGTCAAAATTGGCTACTTCTTTGTTTAACTCATCTTCCGTAACATGAACGGATGCGTTTTTACGCTGAATGGTACCGGTAATAACCTTGCCGTCGCGGGTATGCACGCGCACATTTTCACGCTCGCTGTGGTAAGCGTAGAGGCCGCCTACCTTACATACCTTAACGGTTCCGTCGGGATTGATGTGACGTACCATCATACCGATTGTGTCGCCGTGTGCGGTAACAAGAAGGGGATTGCCCTTGCCGCCTGCCTCCACGAGGAGTCCGCCCTTGTGAAGTGAAGTAGTCTTAAAGCCAAGCTTCTTAATCTCCTTAACAAGGTAATCTTCGAGTTCATGATACTGACCCGTAACAGAGTCGATGGAAAGCTCTGTCTCAAGTTCTTTGAGATAGCGCTTCTCGTTAAGTTTGTGTTTCATACAACCTCTCCTTATGTAATATATTCTCTAAAAGCATGCGAATTTATAACACGCTCTCATATTCCCTTATCTGTGAATTAATGTAGGCAATTTCATCTTTAATCTCGCGAGCACGCTTTCTGGCCGCTTTTCTGGCACGGGCTTTCTTGCCTATAAGCGCAAGTCTGTGCGAATACGCAATTGCTTTCTGCTCTTCAAAAAGCCTCATATTTACATCGAGCGCATCACGAAGTCTTTCAATCCGCTCTTCTATAAGATCTTTCTCCGCTTCGGTAAGCTCATCTATCTTCCTGATACCGATAAGTATCAAGGCTATGGATATCATGATGCCCACCATCATAATCACCAGTACGGCCACCGCCACCGGCTTACCCATACTCTCTACGATTTCCGCCACGGAGAAAGCATATCGCGAAAGAAAGTACACAATACCAAAAAGCTCCGCCACCATCACAAGACAGCCTAAGAATATCATAAATATGCCTGCAAGTTTGGCGTGTCTTCCGGCCTTTATACGGTTCTTAAGGCGTATCTGCTCTGTGTCGGCCTCAATAACGTGAGCAGACTCGCGGGCAAGCTCCGCATTCTCGTGAGCAAGATTGGCTCTCGCATCGCTAAGCCTTGCCTCGACAACCTTCATCCTTATTATATTGTCAGCCTCACAGTCCTCGTACACTATGCAAAGCGCACTGCCGCAATATGAGCAAAAGAAATTGACTCTCCCATCCTCAACATCATCAAGGGGTGCTCCGCAACAAGGACATTTCAAATCCGAAATCTGCATAAAATACCTTTTTTACAATTAATCCAAACCTATTCTAACATAATAGCACAAATTACACGAATATTTTTAAAACTTCGTTAATTCCCGTTAGTTACTATGATTGTATGTGAAAAAGGGAAAACCGCTTTTTTGTATACACTTTTTATGGAGGACACAAAATGGCCAAGGAAAAGAAAACAAAAAACACGATAAGCTTTAAAGACAGTATCCGGACCAAGCTTATCACAATCATGGTACTGGTAGCCGCAATTCCGCTTGCTATCGCTATCATTATCAGCTACAACAATTCCACCAAGAAAGCTAAGAGTGATGCTTTGGAGCTTCTCGCATCGCAGGCCGCAAATGTTGAGAAAGAATACTCAAACGTTATTCGCCAAAACATTGTTGCTCTTCAGACCTTTGCCAATGCCGGCAGTACCAGAGAATTCTTAAGGACTCGCGGAAGCGATTTCCAGACTGTTTCAGATGATGAAATTCTCAAAGAATTCGATGCCATCAATGAATACTTAAACGATGGCAATACAAGTATAGTTCTCGATGACATAACCGGTGACTCGATTATCAGAGCGGACCGTAAATCAGGCAACAATATCAGTGACAGAGATTACTTCCAAGAATGTATAGCCTCAAAGAAACCTGTTATTTCAAATATCATCGTAGCCAAGACCACAGGAAATCGTGTACAGAATATTATCGTTCCTATTTTTGACGACAGCGGAACACAAGTAATTGCTGCAATTCACAGAAGTTACAGCTTAAGCAACCTCCACAACTTCCTGGCAGACAATGTAAGCGACGGTTACATCTGTGACCGCACAGGTCTCATGGCTGCACATGCTCAGTTCGAAGTTACCGCAGAAGACGCTTACGATATGAGCAGTGCCGAGTTCATTACCTCGAACGCATCATCGGGCCTCATCGAAATGGCTTATTCAAACATAAATACCTTTACCTCTTGGGTAAGAGAACCCATATCCGGTTACGTTGTTACTGTTTCCAAGCAGGAACCCGAAATAATGAAGACAGCAAGGCAGGCCGCCCTTATGGTAGTTGTAATTGGCGTAGTTCTCAGTATTGCCGCAGTCATTATTTCTATCCTGATGGCAAGAAGCTTTACCCAGCCTATCGCAGCAGTTAACGGCTCCCTTGGTGCCCTTGCTGACGGTCGTTTTGTTAAAGTCGATAAACATGACCAAAGAAAGGACGAGTTCGGTTCGATTTCAAAGGCCACCAACTCGGTTATCACAACGCTTTCCGATATCGTTGATAATATTAAGGCTTCGGCTACAGGTGTAGGTCAGTCATCGGAAGACCTTGCCGACATGGCCGAACAGATTTCAAAGACCGCCGAGGACGTATCCACCGCAGTTCAGGAAATAGCTACCGGTGCTACCCAGCAGGCTGATGAAATACAGCATGCTACCGAGAACGTAGGTTACATCGGTGAAGCGGTTGCCAATGTTAAGGGATCTTCGGTAAACCTTTCCGAACTTGCAAGCAAGATGAAAAAAGCTTCCGAAGTATCCGGCAAATCACTTGCATCCTTGCAGGAATCTTCTGTTGAGATGACCGAAAAGATTGATGAAATTTCAAGAACCATCTCCGCTACCGAAACTGCTGTTGCAAGTATTAATGAAAAGGTAGAAGGCATTACCTCCATCGCTACCCAGACCAACCTTCTTTCTCTTAACGCTTCCATCGAAGCTGCCAGAGCAGGTGAAGCAGGACGAGGCTTCGCAGTTGTTGCCGAAGAAATCGGTAAACTGGCTGACGACTCCAAGCTCATGGCTGACGAAATCAAGGTTGAAATGGAGAAGCTTCTTAATCAGTCCCAGGCAGCCGTATCCGCAGCCGCAGACGTTAAGAACGGTAACGATACCCAGCAGGTAGCTCTCGGTGAGACTCTTGAAGCGGTTAACGGTATGCTTGATGATATCAACAGTACCGTAGACGGTGTAGAGACCATCTCCGCAGGCGCTGAGACCTGTGAGACTTCCAAGAACGCAGTAGTAGACACCATGAGTGCTCTTTCCGCAATCTCCGAAGAAAACGCAGCATCCTCCGAAGAGACCGGAGCTTCCATGGAAGAGCTTTCCGCTACCGTTACTACCCTTGCAAGCTCAGCTGCAGACCTTAAGGATATTGCAGAAAAGCTTAACGAGGATATGAAGTTCTTTAAATCATAATCAATTAACTTTAAGCACATTAAAAGGCCGGGGGCTTTAAAAAGCCCCCGGCCTCTTTCTTTGGCCTTTGGTTACTTATTGAGTTCCATAATGGTGTGAGCGTTCTCACCCATGTAGGTCTCGGGAAGTTCGCCGTTCCAGTTGGTTACGTAGTAGTAATCTACAAGTTCGGGATACTTCTGAAGCATAGCTCCCAAGTTACTCATGATAGCCGCATCCTTCTGGCCCTGATATTCAGCTGCGTCCGCACCGATCTTAGCGACCTCTGCATCAGCCTGTGCTGCGATAATCTGTGCCTTAGCGTCTGCATCTGCTGCGATGGTAACCTTCTCAGCGTTTGCTTTAGCTTCGATGATGGCCTGCTCCTGCTCGGTCTGAGCACGAAGCTTGTTCTGCTCTGCTACCTGCTTGGCTTCGACTGCATCCGTGAAGGAATCCGTGAAGTCAATGTCTTCGATGGAAGTGCTTACAAGCTGTACATTGTACTGCTCAAGTGACTTACTTAAAATCTCCTCAATCTGTGAAGAAAGAGTACCACGGGAAGCGATAAGCGTCTCTGCGTTGTAAAGAGCAAACACGCCTTTAACTGCTTCAAGAATCTTAGGCTGTACTACCTTCTCAAAGTAGTCAACACCTATGGTCTTGTAGATCATCTGAGCGTTAGCCTTATCAATCTGGTAGTTAACGGTGTAAGTAAGTGTTACTTCCTGGATATCGCTTGAGAAGCAGTTAAGTGACAAAGAAGACTTCTGTGTACGGTTATCCATATTAATTACCTTTTTCCAAGGTGCTACGAAATTGATACCTGCTTCGTATGTTACGTCTTCAACTCTACCGAAGGTGGTAACAACACCGGTATGTCCGGTAGGAACTACCTTAACGCAAGCGCCGATGCAACAGCCTACGGCAAGTACGAAAGCGATTATCGAAAATGCCGAGAACGCTGCTTTACCGCCTTCTGCGCTCATGTTCTTTTTAATAACGGTAAATACAATACCTACAATTAAAAAGAGTACTGCAAAAAATAATGCTGCCATATTTAATTCTCTCCTTATATGTGTCGCCCGACTCCCGGGCGTTTTTGTTTATGCAAGTATATTACCAAAGATTATGGGCAAAAGAAACAGAGAAAGGTGCAAAATAATTTATTATAATTTGCGTTTCCGTAAATTTAGTGTATAATATTAGGAATCATGGACCTGTATTGTAGGTCCATGATGGAAGGGCATTAGCTTTAAAATGGCCTTCCACGCGGAGAGTTCCGCAGTCCATTTGGTATTCCACAAATGGACTGATTCCTTTTAAAATTTTTCAAACCTGTATTATTAGTTTGGGGGTGCTACACATGGGTAAACGCTCAGTCAGAGAAAACAAAAACATTTATCAGATAAGCCGTGAGAACGCAGGCCTTACAAGAGATGCGGCCGAGAGTCTTATGGAGTACGTTTCTGCAGAGAGAATCGAGAAGATTGAGAGCGAGAAGTCTCTTCCTCATCCCGATGAGATTCTTAAGATGGCCGAGGTTTACAAGGCTCCTACGCTCTGCAATTACTACTGCACTCATGAGTGCCCTATCGGAGAGAAATACGTTGAAGAGGTAACTTACAAGGATCTTTCCCAGATTACCCTTGAGACGCTTGCTTCTTTAAATGCACTTGACAAGGCTAAGAGCCGTTTCATCGAGATTACCGTTGACGGCACCATTACCGAAGACGAGCTTAGAGACTTTTTAAAGATTCAGGAAGAGATGGGCAAGATTTCCGCTACCGTTGCTTCTCTTAAGCTTTGGATCGACGATACCGTGGCTAACGGCAAGATTGACAAGGAAATGCTTGTAAGAGTTAAGGAATCCATGAAATAGTTTCTTATTCAATTACATATGCACATAAACAGGGCGCCCGATTCCGGACGCCCTTTAATATAGCCCTACAGTTTAGAATAACTCCTGCAACACTTCAACGACTTTTGAGTATTCACCCATCAGTCTTTCGTGATTTTCCTTCATAAAATCGATATGACCGGCTTTGCCTTCGAGCTCTGATTTCTTGGCAATTTCGGAAAGATTCTTCGCGCCTATCTGCTTGGCCGCATTCTTAAGCCCATGCGCCTCAATGATATAGCGTTCATAGTCCTCGGTCTCCATAAGGTTCTTAAGAAGCGGGATTTTCTCTCTTCCCTCTTCCAAAGCGGTTTCAAGGACCTCTTTATAAATCTCCTCATCGCCTATGCACAGCTCCATAGCCTCGTCAAGATCGAACCCATGTCCTGCCAAATCTTTGATCTGCATACGTGCCTCCTTTACCATAGACTCACCCCTGCCCCGGTTTATCGGCACCACCTCAAACTGCTACTTCTTACTCTTTTTCTCAACATTGACATCATATTTGTTGTCTTTATCTTTGGACTTACCGGCCTTAGGCTCAGCCGCTTCGGACTGTTCCCTTAACGAATCCACAATCTTCTCGATTAAAAGCTTTCTTACGAAAACATCACAACCGAGCTTGCAGACAAAAGAATAAAGCTTTAAATAATCCTTGTCCTGATCGGGGGCATCTTCAAAAGATGTCATGGCGGAATTGTAATCGGCTACTATCTCATCGCGTACCATTGCGATGTCTTCATCCATATTGGCAAAGATTTCGTCGTATACATCCTCTATCGCAAAACCGTTACGATTATCGAAAAACTTATCGATAATCGGGTCCATAAGCTCTTTAATGTCGCTTATTTGTAGTATACTCTTGAAGTAATAAACCATAATTAAAACAAGAATATGCTCTTTATTGTATTTCTTACGTACCGGGGGCGGAATAACGTCGTTCTTGGCGTAGTTATTGATCATGGTCTTGGTCATGAGCTTCTCTTCGCCCTGGTAACGTGTGCTCTTCTTAAGTCTTTCGTCCATGAAGGTGGTCACCTGATCCATGTAAAGATCGATGGTAGGCACCTCATCGGACTTAATATATGACATTCTGTCAAAGCTTGCCAGTATGCTGTTTAAAAGGTCTTTGGTATCTATTGTCATGTTTCATATCCCTTACCTACAATAAACCGCTACGCGCTTTATTGTCAGCGCTATGTGGAGGTTAAACCTGCGGTCTTCACCTCTATGCTTCATTATACGGTATCAAAAACCACTTCACAAGTAAAAGTTAAGTTTCTTTTAAACATCTTTACTTTAAAACTTTAGTATGGTAAAATTTTATCATGTAAAGGAATTTTTCTCGTAGGAGGTTGTTATAAATGAACAAAAAAATTAAGACAGATGCCGTCGATCATTTATTTGATGCCGTCTTACTCTTAAAGAACCGTGAGGAGTGCTATAGCTTCTTCGAGGATCTTTGCACAGTGAATGAGCTTCTTTCACTGTCACAGCGTTTCGAGGTAGCTTCAATGCTTAAGGCAGGCAATACCTACATGGAAATCGCCGAGAAGACCGGCGCATCGACCGCCACCATCAGCCGAGTGAACCGTTCACTCAACTACGGCAATGACGGTTATGACATGGTATTTGCTCGTATGAACAAGTAATTTAAGACACAAAAATGGGGTAGCTGCTTACGCTACCCTTATATTTTGTCCATATGTAAATTACAGAATGAATTACGCAGTTTCTTTGGCTTCCTCGGTTTCCTTGGGAGCTTCTTTTTCTGCCTTGGATTCCTCGCGACCGGTCATCTCACAGGTACCCTGGAACAAAGCCTTCTCATCTACTATGAGGCCTTTGGTATGAAGGTTACCGAAGATTCGTCCGCTGGAATTGGCTTCAATCTTCTCGCTTGCAAAAAGCTCACCGTGAACTTCGCCGCCTACCAAAATGTTGGTGGCTTCAATCTTACCGTCTACATTGCCGCCGTTACCGATGATTACGGTGCCTTCGGAAATGATGTTGCCCTTTACAAAGCCTTCGACTCTGATGGTTTCCTTGGTGCGGATGGTGCCTTCGAACTCGGTGCCGCGACCGATTACGCTGTTAACCCTGCTTGCAATGTACTCATCTGCTTTCTTGCCCATTAGTTTTCCTCCTCAAAAACTCCGGTGGGAAGTGTCGGGATGTCCGCCACTAGCCGTCTATGTCTATAACATCCATGGGATCGAGATACTCACCGTTGTAGGTAATCTGATATCCCAAATATATGTTGTCTTCACCGCCTACGTATAAAATGGCGCCTCTGACCACTTCATCCCCCACAGTTACCTTGGGGTCAGAATTGTTACGATAAATGGTTACATATCCGTTGCCGTGGTCGATGGTGATACATCTTGTAAATATCTCATCGTCCGTAATGGCTGTAACGGTACCCTCTGCAGTGGCTACAACGTCCGAAATCGAGGACATTTCAAAGACGGTGATGGGATTCTCTTCAACCGCTTTGTTGCCGCCGGCGTTGTACTTGTCACCTGCGTCATAGTTAAAGTAGCCTGCAAGCTCTTCCTCCGGCTCGTCCATAACGGAAATGTCCCTGATGTTGGCGGAGCCTGTAAGAGGGAATGCGGAAGGAATGTGGCGCGCTGCGCTTTCCTCTTCCTCTTTCTCCTTCTCTCTTAATGCCATGGCTACGGTATTGTTAAGGATCTGGTTCTGGGAAGAAAGCTCGGCCTTCTCATTGCCCAGTGTGTCGATAATCTCGTCCTGCTCGTTGATAATATCCCTAAGAACTGCCAGCTTAGACTCCATGTTATTAACCTCATAGAGTTCAAAAGCCATGAGTCCCACTCCGAGAATAAGCACAATCACCATCGTCCATACCGACAATTTAAAGATGTTAAACCGCGAGCGATAGAACTTGGTCTTGTCTACAGAATAGTCGGAGGTTACCGCTATTGTATAATGTTTTCTAATCTTACGTTTCTTTCTGATCATGCATAACTCCGGTGGAAAAAGAATGCATCTTCCACACTAATCTTACACATTTTAACAAAATATTTAGAAAATGGCAAATTTTATTGCAATTCACACGATTTGCCCTATCTTGCTAAAGAGTTTATAAAAATTTGTTTCAGCGCTTTACTTTTAAAAAGCGATGTGATATTCTTAATTTGTTGCGAGGCAACATATATATTTTTGGAGGTATCTGTAATGAACAAAGGTACAGTAAAGTGGTTCAACAACCAGAAGGGTTACGGT